>Ga0180217_1000002_pt1:0-175000 | contig 619686 bp, 306 predicted proteins | sample eDN3rd37CBELigOP_FD_128521 | JGI IMG/M metagenome (GOLD analysis project Ga0180217, IMG submission 128521) | Enriched Organic Plus compost microbial communities from Emeryville, California, USA - eDNA 3rd pass 37_C BE-Lig OP (version 2) (version 2) ...
GCAGGGTGTGTCGCATGCTGGGGGCGTTGCGGATGCCCGTCGCGGGGCGCTGGGTGGGGGGTGGGGGGGGGGGGGGGGGGGGGTTTCGAAATGTGATCGAGATAAGCAAGGGAACAGTGTATCGTGTGGATTAGAAGAAATATGTCATTAGATACCGTTAGTCGTTTGCGTCCTCCCGAGGAAACCGAGGTACACATCGCTGAAGTCCGAGTCCTGAAGAGTTCAGGAACTCAACCAGTGAGGATCTCCTTGATCCTTTGCTTTGACAGCGGAATAAACCCTTAAAACCTGCTTGAGCGTACACATAAAGCGCTCTCTGTGCAATCACGTCGGCTCGCACTTCCCCTTTCCCGAGATCCAGCGTATCACCTCGAACTCGATCTTGCTGACATTTCCACTTTGGAGTGGATTCAGTATCTGTGGCTGGGATAGTGGTGTGACAATTGTAAATATGATTTCCGACTCATCACTGTGAAATCAACCGCTTGAGTGTGGGTTGGCGAGCTATCCTCGCCGTGCTCCCACGCAACATGTCCTTATAGGGCACTACATTCGAGAGTCATTTGGCTTTCGTGCTGGATTCTGGCGAATGTCACAGAGTACCTCATAGATCCTTCGCTGAATCACGCTCTCAATGCCATCTTTAGACCTCCAGTGCATTCCCGCGCTCTGTCACCCACCAGCTGTTGCTACTCAAGTCATCCTATTCGAACCTCGTCGGACTCGACACACTTCCGAACACCTCGCACCCAAGTGCCTCCCATTGTGACGTGAAAAAAACTAGCTACGCGTGAACATGGGCGTCATAGACTTCGTCACGTCGCGGGCCGGGATTGCTTTCTTCTCCTTAGTCCTCCTAGTCGTTGCATTCACCGCCATTGCGGCGTATTTCCTGGGTGTATACACGCCTTCGTACGTACCCGTGCAAGAGCAAGTCTCCATGCTCTGCATGATATGATATCATGCGAGACTTGACCTTTTGTCGTCGCGATGATGCGTTCGGCACCAGGAATCTACGGCTCATCATCCCCTCTCCTCCTTACCCCTTCGGACATCTTCCAAATCTAGAATTCGAGCGGCCCACGTTTTATCCAAGCTGAAGCCCGTCAAAAACCCTGCAGACGTATCTATTGCCTTGGAGGTTTTGCAACACGCTCGGACGGGCGAAAACGGAGCGCCCATCCTGCTCGGGTTGTACCTGCCTCAGTACGAAAACGTTGTTGTGTTCAACGTAGCAGGCCGAAAGGATCTCTATGGACCTGGAGGCTCCTATCATATGCTCACAGGTCGAGACTGTAGCCGTTGCCTTGCAACGATGGACCTGAAGACTACTGCCACAAATCTCGACGACTTGTCAGTTGACCAGTGGAGGACCTTGATCCAGTGGGGAAACAAGTTCCTGAAGCAGTATCCTATTATGGGCCACATTGCGGTTGAAGACACAAATACCAAACGCACCGTCAAGGGATACGACGCACCTGTCCCACCCGTCGCCGATTTGACCGGTGCAGATGATCTTCCCCCGTTCGCCGCACCAGGAGCCTCTTCACGGCCCTCTTCCTCTTCTGCGACTCCTTCAGCCGCAGCCTCATCTGCATCTGCGTCGGCATCCCCAAGCGGCCGCCCAGCACAGAGCGCAGAAGCGGAACAAAAACCAGCGTCGGCGCCAGAGTCTGAACCTGAATCTGATTCTGAGCCAGACTTTGAAATGGAGACAGAGGGCGTACGGAGAGCCGAGTTCCTTCGCTCGCGTCACCGCAGCAGGTATTAAGTTGAAAGCACCCTTGTCCAGAGGCACTCAGAGTAACCCTTCATTAGAATCGGTCCGAGCCTTTGGAGCAGAAAGCTGGGATCGAAGCTTACACACCGTCTTCGTTTTATGGAGAACACTCCCGGCTACACCTTATTCGAGGACTATTCATACAAGGATACACGATATTTACATGGTATTACCAGACGGACTTCGCTCCTGACGCCTGCCAACTAAAGTAAGTGATTACCCCCATCAGACCATGTGCGACGAACACAGGAAGCGGGTCAGGGAGTTCGTGGTTCCTGGAATACAGTCCGTTTGTGAGCTTTTTGAGGAACGAGTTCACGCTGAGTCCAACCAAGAGAATATGATATGCTAGCATGCCAAACAAGCCGCTAGAGATTGCGGCAGAGTTGCCAGTATTTGCCAGACTGTAGCACATAAGTCCGACCGCTATTGCCAGGCATGACCAGAGCAGTTGCCCTGAGGTACCGGTCATTTTGCCTGTGACGCAGTCAAGTGTGGGGCGAGATGAGGGAACACACACTGTTCGTAAGAGCAAGCAGAACTCTGTCAATATGCAAATTTCAGCAGAATAATCATAACCAGCGTGTTGAAATGCCGCTGGCCCAGTTTCACTGAAGAGCAGCACCAGATCCTCTGTTGTGTTCAGTGACTTACCAAAGATCCGCCTGGAGACGAATCCGTTCGGGACGAGCAGTGTGGGAAGTCCCGCGCCGAGCTCCATGAGTGCAGTCAAGTAGAGAACAGACTGTGGATTCATGATATCTGGTTGCATGAGTGATTGCATTCGTCAACACGGTCGTGAGGCTTCCAATTCATCAGCGCAGACCCACTGTGTGGGCGTCAAGGAGGATATGCCGCCTCCTCATCCACCCCCGTGTCTTTCTGATCCAACAACTAATCATTCAGTCTCGCTCGGCTAGCTTAGCACCGTGGTCATCCTGCCCACATAAAGATCCGCATCTCTCCCTCTGGGCAGGTAGCTCAGGGTCTGGCAGGTTTCTCGAACCAAAGAGGATGCGTACAACGTTAATTCGCCTGAGTTGAATCCGTAAGTGTGTGCAATGGCACACAGCGAGGAAAACCGACCGCCCCGGTGTAGACCACATGCTACCCCTCACACTGCGATCTAACTTGAGTCTACCCCGTACGAGCTCATAATATCACTTCGAGAGCACGGTTTCTTCAGTGCATGAGAGGAGATATCGCTCCCACTGATGGCGCGTGCGGGTGGGACGTTTGGCGACCAGCGCGCAAGGATTGATACGTGCGGTTTAGGCACGGCCAGCTACCCTACCTTTTGCCGGCTCCGGCCACGTGGAGGGGTGGCGGAATGAGACACGGGGTGACGGAATGGACCATTGACAGATGGCGAAAGAGGAAAAAACAGCAAGAAGAGCGCACTCTTCGCAAGGCTATATCTCCATGAGCTTGAAGTTCATCACAAGTGCTTACCAGCAGGCACATCACGTACGTAGTTTACTCCCATAACATTACATTATTATTGTGGTATACCACGCTTTTACTTGCGTTTTAACCTACAAACCTTGCTCTTACCTCGTTTCCAACCGCACCTGGACCGAGCAAATGGCGTGTTTCGGAGGCAATTAGCCCTATATACTTCGCCAGTTCGCTTGGAACCTGTGCGCAGGGAACGGGACCGTGTCCTGTGATGCATAACTTTACCGACTTTTCCATAGTATCATATACTACGAGTATATTTTACGGTGTTGGCAACCTAAACGATGAACAATCTCTGAGGACAAGTTTCGCGTTTTCGACTCCATTCGCGAGTACACACTCGCTCGATCCCTCTGCTTAGTATGTCAAACCACATCACTCACGTGCACCCTCCACCTGCTCTCCTCTACCCCTGGGCTACCATGATTCTACACATGAACAGCAAGCGCTTGCTGTCTTCAGCGTCTACTTCGGTTGCGCAGGTGTCTACAAGATGTACTCTGCGTACAAGGCCAACCGCGCACCCAAGACCGTCGCACCTGCTCCCACCAAGGACGAGTTCGCGGAGCTCCTCAAGAACCCCGAGATCAAGGCTCTCCTCGAGTCCAGCAAATAAGTGTTGCGTATTTTACTGCCCGAGGATAGACCTGGTGAAGGCAGCCTGACGGCGATAACGTGACGATAACGCGACGATAACGCAACGATAACGCAACGATAACACGCTTCAAATGGAATGTGAGGCCAGGGATTGAACGACCGCATTTCGGACTCTGGGTCAGTTTGATTCCAAAGACCTAGAGTCGAGCGAACTGCGCGTATGTTAGATCTGGCCTCAGCTCGGCAGGTTCGAAAGGGAACTAATAACAACCTCGGCCTTTGCATACGTTGATGGCGAGACCACAGCCGTGCAGTCGATGACGGGTTGAGTTGATTCTGGGACGTTGCCACAAGGAATGTAGTCACAAATCTGCTCCTTTCAGTGCTTTTGTCTGCTGACCAAGATAATGTGTCTGGTGAAGCCGACGCACTATTGCAAGCCGTTGCACTACGTGTCCTTGGCTGTTGCACATCTGGAAAGGGTACTTCGTTCACCAATTATTGTTGTTTACTACAGATTAGTCCTCAATTTTCCATACTGTTTGCAGCAGCGATTAGACGAGTGCGACTCGGAAGCCAACCCTTCTCCCTTAGTGACAGATCACCCATCTCATGTCAAGTAGTATGTCATCAGTATACTCACTACGTTTACTACTTTTGCATTCTCTGTATTAATAACACACCTCAATCTACCATAAACTTGTGATACACAAACAATTTGTTACGTAGTGTATTCCAACTGTGAGTAACGAGAACTAGGAGCGCAGTACTACCTATATACATTGGGGAGTATGGAGTTGTAATGGAAATGCAGATCCGTGCGATAGAATCGGGGACGGCTGATTTAGAGACCCCTACTTATTTGGGTCGCATGAGTTGGGGATATCGCTCGCTGACCTTTAGGGCTTGTCGGTAGAGGTCAAAGTCTGGAGAAAAGGAAAGGAGTGAGTTGGGATCCGAGCTGTGTAAGCCTTGCTGATACAAAGTTATGCGTCAAGAACAATACCTCTCGTAAACAGACCATCTGCAGCATCCTGAATGCGAAATGAAGACATACCCATGTTGTCGCTGAGAGGCACACCAAAGAGCAACGTGTAGTCGGCTCCATCCTTGGCAATGCCCACCTCGATGTTCTGTCCAACTCGCCAGGGATCGCGCTCAGCGGGGGTCTTGATTGTGATAGACTATATGTGTGTGAAGAGACAGACGAGGCATGCATACGATGCAGGGTAAGTCACAGCCACGCGATGCCATAGAACATGCTCGTCAGGTCGGCAACAGATGAAACCAGGGACTTGGTAGCTGCATTTTGGACAGGTGTTTCGCGCTACGTACAGATCCGTCGCAGGCCTCAACCGTAATGGAGTCGCTGCTAAGGTCAGTGATCTTGCCTACGATGCGGGCGAGACCAGGGTGCCGCTGGAGGTCCTCCTGGCCGATCAGACGCACCGCGAGTTGTTCAGCCTCTTCAGACATGTTTGATTACAAGTGTCCTAAGTCAGAGAGTGGGGGTAATTGTGGGATAAATTGGGTATAGAATAAGTTCAGATATTACGTTCGATCGTTCTAGCCTGCTTTCACGTGTCGTCACACCCGTGGATGTCCGCGTTCAGCAACGCGAAGCTGTGCTATTTTGGCGGGAAAACCTGGCTTTCGAGTGCCTAACCACGGTTAAACCGGTGACACGACCCCAGGGTAGGGTGGAGTCCGGGCCAGGACGGATGGCCCTGGCAGCACAGTCAGAGGGGAAATTTCTCACCTTGTCGCACACCGGTTTGGAGCAGGATTTGACCGGGTTGGGGATGGATCCGAGATATATAACCTAAGCAGCATGGTGTAGTGACATGTGTGTATGCTATAACGCTATCTTAGTGCCAAAGTACTCACGCAATACCCTCAAATCAATTCACCTGGGAAGTATCTAGGCTTGATCTCACTGTGCTCTGCGAACCGGTTTGAGCCCGATAGGCGCGACTGGCATACTGTGAGATTCCCCCTGCTGGACAGCGAACCGAGTCGAGTTGCGTCAAGTCGGGTTGACTCGAGCCCACGCTGAGATTGTTTCTGGAAAGGCCCAATCAGCCACCAGGCGATCTAGCTAACACATCAACATGGCTCTCGCTCGCGGACTACAGTGGCGAAAGCTGCAGTTCTTTGACCGCGAGGTCGTGGCTGAGGAGGAGGGCAAGACTGCCTTCCTCAAGGGCTTCAAGCCCACGTGCAGCACCTCGGGTCGAGGCTATCTTATCTTTGGTGACGACCGCGGTATCATCCGATTTGTGAATCGTGATATCAAATGTCAAGACTTTGTTGCCTTTGAGGGTGGCCGTGTGATTGATGTCAAGGTACTACGCACGAACGACATGCTCATTGGTGTGGGTGAGACCCCCACCAAAGATGTCTGCCTCAAGATCTGGCGCCTGGATAACATGAGCTCGGCCCCAAGTGCGAGTTCAGGTACGAATCCTGCCACGCCGGGCCCGAGCACTCCGCTTGCAGGCCTCGGTGGCAGCACCACTGCTGCTGCAGCAGCAGGCGCCGCCCCCAGTACAACAATGATGGCTCCCGGCACCGAACCATTGTGTGTGAAAGTCATTACTCTCATTCCGGTGAAGGGAAATCAACAGCAACAACAGGCCCCACCACCTCCATCACAGCCTGGTGCTCCTGCATCACCTGATGCTGCCAAGCCGCTCACCGCAACGTGCTTGGCAGTTCTTGAAGATCTCTCCCAAGCTGCAGTCGGATATTCCAACGGCGCCGTAGTCCTGCTTGAGGCGTCGAACTTGATGCGTGACCGACACCCCATCCAGAGCGTAGTGGTTCAGGAATGCAAGGACCCTGTTACTGGTCTTCACTTCTGTGACCCCACGCTCTTCAACCCAACTTCAGGGAACGTCCCGACAACGTCCAGCTCAACCTCATCCATCGGAGTCATGTCTTCGATGCCACAGGGTACATCGCTGTTTGTTGTGAGTGAAAATCGCGTCTTAACCGTTTGGACACGTCGTCAGGGCAAGCCTATCACCACGTTGGATCAGCAGGGGGCGCTCCCTGGCTGCTCAACTCTCACGGCAGACACAAGCCAGCTCGTTGCGGGCAACTCAGCTATTTTCTTTTTCAGCCAGGAAGAGCGTGGCGCGTGCGTTGCCAATATTGAAACGAAAAAGAAGATTTTCTGGTTCGGCAACTATCTAGTTGCGATCTGTTCCAGCGAAGTCCCAGCGCCCGCAACGAGTCCCACCAGTACGACCACGACCGGAAGTGGCTTGGGTTCGAGCACGGGCCTTGGTGGACTTGGAGGTGGACTTGGCAGCAGCAGCGGACTGGGTGGACTAGGAGGCGGTCTGGGTGGAGGCCTTGGAGGTGGCCTCGGCGGAGGTCTAGGAGGAGGCCTAGGATCAATTGCTACACCCCTTGGCGGCAACTTGGGTGCACTTGGAGGATTAAGTAGCATTCTCGGACAGGCGGAACGCTCCGAAGTCATCTACATCTACGATCTTAGGGAGAAATTCATCGTTCATAATGAGAAGTTCCCAGCGACCATGCGGGTTGCGCACGTGTTGTCTCAATGGGGTGCTCTGTATGTCGTTTTCGAGGCCGGTCAAATGTACCGCTTCGTCGAGCACTCATTACCTCAAAAGATGGAATCACTTTTCAAACGTAACCTGTATCTCGTTGCCTTGGCCCTTGCCAAGGCGCAGAACTGTGACGAGTCGTACATTTCCGAATTATACCAGCTGTATGGTGATCACTTGTGCGAAAAGGGTGATTATGAAGGAGGCGTACAGCAGTACATTGAAATCATCAAGACGGTTGAGCCCTCACATGTTGTGAGAAGGTTCCTAGATGCACAGCGCATCGGGGCCTTGACCAAGTTCTTGGAAGAACTCCATCGCGCGGGTCGTGCCACCGATGATCATACTGCACTCTTGCTTAGCTGCTACACAAAGCTGAAGGATGTAGCGAAACTGAATGAATTCGTTTTGAATAGCAATGAGTTCTCTTTCGACGTGCCCACGGCTATTAAGGCGTGTCGTCACACATCCTACACAGCCCACGCGCTCTATCTCGCGCGTGCTCACAATCACCACTCGTTGTACCTTGCAATTCTCGCGGATGATGGACAGTATGGTGCGGTTCTTGAATATATCGCATCGCTACCGGGTCATATTGCTGCCCAGTGCTTGCGACAACTGGGAGGTGCTTGTGTTAGCACGCATCCTAGAGAGGTCGCAAAGCTCTGCCTTGCGTTGTGCACAGAGTATGTGCCTCAGCCACCGCCCCCTTACCCTGAGCTACCGATGCCCGCGGGGCAGGCCCGCCCGCCTCAGCCTAAGCAACCTCCGCCGCCACCAAAGGAACGGGTCGATGCACCACATGAGCCATGCTCCCCCGACACATTTGCTGCCTTGTTTGTCAGCGAGCCCTTGTACCTGGAGGCATTCTTGGAGGCCGCGCTCATGTACCAAACGAAAGGTGCTCTTTTCCGTGCACCCAATACTAACACCACGACCAGCCTTTCGGCCCTGACAGCGGGTACAACTAGCCTTACAGCTCCAGCGACATCCGGTCCGGCTGGGCTGACTGCTGCAGGATTGGCTGCAAAGCCCAGCGCTGCTAGTGGTCCAGCCGACAGCACGGCCCCTTCCACTGCTGCATGGCTCTGCTTGCTAGAGATGTACCTTCGTGCCGAGACACTTGGACTCCCACCACCACCCATTTTGTCTGGACCCATTGATGTTGATGCCGATGGCGAACCAGCTAAGCCCGCTACTCCAACGCAGGCAGCTGCCAAGCCAGGCGATCCAACGACATGGACTCGTCATGCAAAAATCATGGCAATGATTCGCAACCGACCCCCTTCGGTAGATCTTACGCAAGCCCTTGTACTGGCAGAAACGTATGCATTCGAGCCCGCAATCCTCTATGCGTACACCGAACTCGGTCGACACCATGATCTGTTGTCACATCATATGCGCAATGGTCAATTTGAGCAGGCTTTGCGAACTTGCGAGCTCCATGGTGATCGAGATGGATCGCTGTGGGTTGCTGCATTGGGCTTCTTTGTCAGTCGACCGGAGCCATTTGAACGCGAGATCAGCGGTATTCTCCGTGTCATCAGTGAGCGTCGATTATTGACCCCCATCATGGTTCTCCAACTAATCGCACGTAACCCCAAGAAGCCTCTAGGTGTGGCGCGTGAGTACCTCCTCAAAGCATTGCAGAATGATGAAGCTGCAATTGCACATGATCGTGAGGAAATCGCTAGGTATTGTGCGGACACAGCGATTATGAAAAACGAGCTGGCTTCACTCCAGGCGGGGGCTACGGTGTTGAAGGAAATTGTATGTCATCGATGCGGTGACCGCTTGTCGCTACCGGCAGTCCACTTCCTGTGCATGCATTCGTACCACCAGCACTGCCTGGTTGACAGCGCTGAGAGAGAATGCCCAATCTGTGCCCCAGAAATGCATAAGGTCAGTGAACTCAAAGAACAACTTGCACTCAGTGTTACGCATCACGACCGCTTCCACAAGCATGTCGAGGCAACACCTGATGGGTTCTCAGTCATCGCAGATTATTTCGGGCGAGGTGCATTCGACCCTGCTATCTTGCAAATGCGAGGTCAGGGCTTGCAGCCTCAAGCTGGTCCTCAAGGACCCGGTCTCACACCCATGCATCCACCGGGAGGAAGTCGCTTCTAAGCCAGCAACAGTGCTTCATCGTAAGTACATTCCTATTTGTATGCAATAAACTACTATACATGAGCGGGTCGCTTATACCACAACAATGTTACTCAACCGCAAACGTTTGCTTCATATCGGGACGAGTTCGTCGTCCCCCGTCCATATCAAGTAGAAGCTGGCGTGCGTACGCAGATTGAGCTGAAGAAATACCTGCACGAGACAAGGCCTCACTGAGACGATACCTAGGATCAGCTCGCAGTTGATCCACCGTGAAACCATCTAACGGCTTCGACCTGGAACTGGGTCTCAGCTTCTCGCTGGCGTAACCCTGAAGTCCCAATGCTTGCATCCTTGCTGCAAGACGCCTCCGCTCTTCCTCTTCTTCAGCTCGGGCCTTTTCGGCAAGTTCTTTCGCCTCCGTTGCTTTCACAACTCGCTCAGGGTCTCGGGTCACCTTTGCCTCGATTGGTCCCGCAACGCTCATGCGAAGAGCCTCCAAACGAGCTTGAGCTTGAGCTGCCGCTCGAGCTTTTTCTGCCTTCTGACGTTCGAGAAGCTCTTTGTGCTGCGCGTCCAGCTGGGCTCGGGCTGCGAGTCGCTTTTCATTGTACGCACGGCGTCGCTCTTGCTCAAGCTTTTGTTCTCGAGCAATCGCAGCCGCTTGCTGTCGAGCCTTCTCGTCGAGTAGTGCACGCTCTGCTTGCGCAGCGTGCAACTCAGCAGCTAGCTTTTCTCGATATTGATTCATACTCAACTGTTCGGCCTCTTCCTTAATTTGAGCCTCCGTTAGCTCTGTCATCTTCTCTAGCTGCTCTCGGTCCATTTTCAAGGCTAGCGCTGCCTGCGCTAGTCTCATTCGCAGCTGCTCGCCAGCACGCAAGTCCCGCAGTGTCTTCATTTGGGTCTGTAGGTCGCGTCGGCGCTCAGCCTCCTCCGTCTCTTCAGTAAGAGCTTGTTGTCTTTGTAACTCGAGCTGCTGGAGCTTGTTACTATAATTTGCTTCGAGGGCCGCCCTTCGGCGCTTGATTGCTCGAGAAAGCTTCTCAAGTTTCGCATCAAACTCAAGGACGCCGATTGGTCTGTTAGGGAACTCAAGCTTCAGTCTTGACAGTAACTGCTGAGAGGGCTTCGCGATAGTATTGAGAATTTGACGGCAGGTCGGAGACAAAGATTCTAAAGCAGAGTCCCCGGTGAATGTTAACAATGGGGTCCCGTCCCCAGCACCTTGTTCTCTTGACTCAGGCCTGGTGGCATCGCGGACAATAGCGATTGACTGCACATTTGAAAGCACAGCCTCACATCGGCGTTCAATATCCGCTGACACCAAGTGTTGGATGCGTAGCCTTTCTTTCTCTGTCAGTTCGGGAAGCGAGTCAGGTGCGGGACAGGGGTCGACGTCGGAGTTTTGATGAGTCTCTTTAGCACTTGACGATCGCTTACGAGCCACTGCACGCTCAAATGCTGCCTGACGCTGCGCAAGCAGATACTGAGTACAGTCGTTTGCATCATTTTCAAGCGCTAGCCGTTCAAGCGTGAGCATCTCTTTCGTTTGTTCGATGGTTTGTTTCACCAGGACAGACAGCGCATCCTCATTTGGTACCTCCACAAGCTTGCCATCACCCGGATCAGCATTGATTACAGCGGTCGTGTTGACCTCTGATCCGCCTGAATCGTCTTGGTCATGACACTTCTGCTCGTTTGCCGGAGATGTCTCGTCTTCATTCGCCGTTCGTGGAGAGCTGTGAGTGGGAAGAGTAAATCCAATGGGTAGCAGGCCTGCATTCGCTTTAATGAAGGAATCTACGTCGAACTTTGCTACGTGCTTGGACACTAGATAGCTGACTCGATCTTGTGTTGGGTCATCCACCTCGATCGGCCTGGCAGGAACATACTCTCTGCGCTTCCATTCAAGGTTTGGCTTGTGCTTGTTTTCTTGGGAGAGCGATTCCCCGCCAGCGGGGCGAGAGCTAGCTCCAGAAGTATCGCCTGAACCGGCACTGGCTCCCGCGGCTATGTACTCAATTGTCGGAACCTCCTCGGTCCGCGTGAGATACTCCGCCTCCCCTGGAAGTGAATGCTCGCTTGTGGTACTTGGGCGTGCTGAGGGAATTTCACCAGTATCCTTGGCTAGCGCCTCAGCTACACTCATTGACATGTGCCCGAGCTCTTCTTCAAGCGTCTTTTGCTCTGTTTCCAGCTCCTGTATCAGAGTCGCAAAGCGCTCCCTGGAAACAGAGACCAACTTGAGATAGCCCTCTCTGCGCTGCGTAAGATCATACCCCTTCTTTTTGCTCTGATCTAGAAGGGCTTTGAGAGCGGCGCGTGTCCCATCCCGTTCTCTTAGAAGCCAGCTCCGCATCTTGGTCGACTCCTCTGAGCAGTTCGCGAGATCCTCCCGGAGCGCGTTCAGCATCTCTTGCGAGAATTCGTCATAGATCGTGGGTCTGTCCTTAATAAAGTCAGCTGAGCTGCCGTACACGTTCTGGTGGTAGTTGCTGATCTCCTCGAGCATGCTCCTCAACGCAGTGACGAGCTTCTGCTCGGTCTGAATCAACTTGCGTAGTTCCATTATCCAATCCGCCTTGTGATCCTGAAGCGTAGTGGCCTTCTTCAGCTTAGAGATGCCTGACTTGAGCGCCCCAAAACGCTCTGCAAACCGGGCCTCATTCAGGGCAAGCTCCCGCTGCACTTGTTCGTGCATCTTGGCTTCTAGACATGATTGGAAAAGTTGGGGAGGGTTGTGTAAGTTGATAGGGAGCCAAGTGCTATCGAATTGCAGAGCACATAATGCATACAAAGAGAGACTTGAACTTAAACTTACCCTGAGCACGGAAGAACTCGCTGAACTTGGAGCGCTCAGCACCCTGCGAAGAGGGCCTCACCGATCGCCCTGCTGAGTGTCTGCTCGGGGCTCGATTTGCCATGGTTGCGGTATGGCCCAATCCGAGATGAGCGCACAGCTCGATCTAGTACGTGGTATTAAACTGGATCAACTTGTTTTTACACCACCGTATGCATGCCAACTCAGTAATCCAAGATGTCTATCAGGGTGAATTTTGAATTCCAAGCGCCCCTGCTCTAGCCGCATGGGGGTCGCACCCGTGAACCCAGGCCAAAAACCCTGCAAGCAGTCGGGCTTGCTGCGGTAGGAAGCTGGATGCAATGTCCTGTGAGGATTCCCCTTAGATGACTCGGAAATGCTCGAAACCAGGCTGGGGAGGATCGAAAAGTAACGAACGGGTAAAGTTTAAAATAGGCAAAATAGGCCGTGAAGGCAAGTGCACACCCCTGAGAAGTATATCGTTCGGTAGAATAGGCTGCTATATAGCGTAAAAATGCAGAAACGTACGGCTGGAGGCTACGTGCCACTTGCAGCGAGCCGCAGACTCATGCGAGAAGAAGAACGTCAGGCGTTGCTGAACCACCACGAGTCTATCATCAAGGCAAAGCCCAGGCTAAATACGTGGAACGACACCTTTGTTGCAGTGCACCAAACGCACCGGTCGAACCGCCGAACAAACCGGTTCGAGGAAGAGAAGCAGGCGAGAATCCAGAGGGAAAACCAGATCCTTGTACAGAAGATGACTAAGACAGTGTTCCGTCCGCCGAGTCTAGTCCCTGGTACGCCCTCCTCACCGCACCAGACAGCGTCAAGCACCTCAAACCAGCACGTCCCCGCGCAGCATTCTACCCTGAACTACCTGAACCGCAAACACGAACGCGAAAGGATCCTTCGAGACAACTTGGTAAGTAACTGCAAACCTGAGGAATTCGAAACGATACGCGGGAGAGAGGAGTTTTCCACCGATGGGATAGGGTATACCATGCACTTCTTCTGACGGAATGTCCTCCCCACCTCGCATGCGTCCTGCCCATGTGCTACCTCACTTCTGTCTCACTTCTGTCTCTGCTTCACACCTCATTCCGAATTTAGATTCTCGCCAGGCGACTACTGGAACAGAAGCCCATGATCAGTAGTGCCGAGTGGCGACAGCACAGTGCAGAGCATGCTAGGTTACGAGAGTCCATCTCTAAGTTTGCTGAAGTCAAAGCAGAGGAGTTGGCCTATGCTCGAAGGCGGCACAAAGCCAAACTCGCGGGTACTCTGCCCCCCATTCAGCGCACTCCCAACAACAACAACGACGACACACAAGCCGGAGGTGCAAGTAGTGAGGTCGGGGGAGAGAATGTAACGGCTGCAGCTGCTTCTCCCCGACCTCAGCGACAACAGCAGCGACAACCCAAGCCCATTCCGAGATATCTCCAAGACTATCGACTGGGATATAAGCCCAACAAGCAAGCAACCCCACAACAACCACCTGCTAGCACGCGATAAGTGATCTTTTATGAAGTACGTTAGTTACGTTCAGTAATATACCGGTGACGTGCAATTGTGAGACTTAGTTGCCGAAAATTGGCCTAGCTCATGCGTGGGCCGCGCGAAATACGGAAATGTAAAGTTGCTACTGTTCCTATGATCCATTCTTGAACTCTACAGCTGTGTAGCAAAGTTTATGATTGTACACGATAAAGCGAAGGAATAAAAGCAAACAATCACAAAGATAGAGACTCCTCCTAGAGTGCGCAAAGGAACTATGACTCAAGGAGCTCCGTAATGTGCGAGGATGCTGATTGTGCTGAGCTGGCTGCCTCTTGAAGAAGTTCACGCAGGTCAGACTTGTGTTGCGATTCACGCAGAAGTGCCCTAAAGAACTCTGCGATATTTTTTGCGCACATCGCTCCAGCCGACGAAGTGCAGTACTTCGAACTTGCGAGGCGGTAGGCCAGAACCGAGAAACCTGAGCCGCCCGCAGATCCCTTTCGAAGCAAATTGGACGTTACCTTTGCAAGAGAAGGTGTCAGGACGATCATGCCTAGCACGGCTAGGGCATCCCGACTGCTCGAAGGATTCGACTCTGCGCTTAGTATAATATGAGGCAGCAGGGTCTCAAGTGGCGCAACAATGTTAGATGCGTTCTCAACGTTAACTGCTGTGGTCGTCTGTCCGTATGGACTCGGGTAGTCTGCAACTTGTGAAAGGCAAGTCCAAGCGAGTTGAAGCTGACCTCGCGACAACGACGAGCGTAACATCTCGGGCTTAGCACAATCGCTAGCGATGAAGCGAAGTGTGGACACAACATCGATCACCTCAGCTAGGTTTGGAACGATCGCGCCTCCCTCCATGAGTTGTGTGCGCTTTTGACCAAAGAGCCGTACACGCACTGCATCGACGAAGTGATGCGTCGACAGGCTGGCTGCAGTCATGAGATATCGCTCACTTGACTCATCAGTAAACTCGACGGGGAGTATGCTATGAAGATCCACTGAATCATCGTACGCCACTGGCGATTGCTTTGCAAAGACGCCATGACTTCCAGAAACAAGTCCGACAAGAAGAGCCAACAGTGGATGAGCCGAGATTGCGCTCGCGGCTGTAGCACCTGTGTTGTAATTCGCCAATAGAAGCTCCGTAATTGCGGGAGGCATGGCTGAAGTCGTTGAAGATGTAGATGGAGGCACGAGCTCCTGTGCGATTCCGAACGCAACGAGGAGGGTAGGGTGTGCCAGTAGGTACACGCAGCCCACTGCAGGGATGATAGGAACACCATAGACAGTTGCTAAGGCAAACATACGATCGATGGCCGATACGTGGATACCAATCGCTGCCTCTCCGAGGAGTTCACGACGGCACAAAGCTGCTGCGTGGAATTTAACTAGTGACACCGCCAATGCAACTGCGTCGCGAAGTGCTACACTGCGCCTATCTGGCACTTGGCCAGGCGTACCGGCTGTGCGTACGGATTTTGCAAATGCATGAGGAGCGATAATCCATCGAGCAACAGGCGGCGGAATTTCAGCTTTGGGATCAGCTGTGTAGAATGCGTCGGGCAGCAGGTCTTCCATGCCGCCGGAGTACGCATCAAATGTGTCGCCAACAAGCTCCTCAGCTAGTACACTGCATCGATCGATCGCTTCTACAATCCTCAGGGCGATGCCAGGCTTGGAATTTACTGGCAGTCTTAGAAGAATTGAAGCGAACGCGTTGATCGCTGCTGCAAGTCCACCGATACGAGCTTCCAGTTGAAGAACCAGCTCATCTTCACTCATCTTTCCTTCTTGGCAGGCAGATCGAAGTGTGCTTACCTCTGAAACTATGCTATCGGAGCATGCCTCGGCGACGCTGACGTACGACTCGCATGACTCCGCTGCAATGGAAGTAGGATCTAGGACGACTGAAGCATCAATAATCGACGCAACGACTTCCGGAGCGAGCCCTGCTGTACCAGATACAATCTGTGTTGCCGCTAGGCCAGTGGCCGTTGAGGTTCGAAGCTGCTGTGCAAGCTGAGTGGCGAGTGTGATACGACTCGGATAGAGCGACAAGAGTACAGCCGCGAGTGCTGAAGTTGCGGCCGGTGCCGTCACTGCCGAAGAGCAGATCTTGGCAATACCATAATCTGCAACAAGTTCGTTGAGCCCTGCTACACCCACCCGTGCCTTGGCCGCGGACACTAGGATCGACACTAACCGAACCGCCGCACAGGATGCTGGTGAGGACTTGAAATCAGAAGCGCATGCGCCAATTACCGAGAGATAGAATCCCAATAAAGCCCAGAATTGAAGTGGTGAGCTGACGGCAAGTTCAACAAGGGAGCCGCCAACGTTAACCTGCGACTGGCCCGCAGAAGCACCGGTGATGAAGTAAGCGAACAGCTCTGCGATGTGATCCTCTGGGATAGACTTCGTGGAGAGAGCCTCGATAACAGCAGAAACAACTTTATCCTGCGCCTCAAAATTTCCCCAAATGACTCCATACTCGACCACTTGTTGTACACTTGCCACTCTCGCACCAGGTGCACCGCTGTTAGGGACGTGTGCAGTCGCGTCGGCGAAGTAGTTTCTGGCCGCAATAATATCGCTCTGCATCAAGCGAGTGGCTAGCGAACCAAGCGCTGCATCGCTCGCAACCAGAAGCGCCTTAGTAAGGTGCTGAGATGCAGCGAACACAGCGCCGAGCGTGCCAATGACACCTGCACGTAACTGTCCAGGCGAGAGAGTCGAAGACATGGATACTCCAAATGCAGCTCCACGGGAGGGCTGAACTAAATCACCCCACTTCGGCGCCGTGCTTGACGATACATAAGAATCGACGGGGTGCGAAGCTGACACTACGCCGGTTGATGATCCGGATTCTGTGCCAATGCTCTTTTGCTCAGACTGGCCGGGGCCGGGGCTTGTCTTGAGTTGCTCTTCCACAACTTGTTTGACCTGAACACGCTCGAACCGAATAGTCTGATCGCCTGAGAGCTCTGGATCTTCACCTTGTCCGCTGCCTGCCGATCGCTGAGCTGCATGCATCGCGTACTGGGCTCGTGCAGATGCCAACGTCATGGTCATGCGCAGCTGCTGACTCTGCTCGTGAGCGCGACGATTGTGATTCTCTAGGGCTTCGCGAGCGCGGGCTTCGGCCGTGGCAGTATCCTTATTTTGGCGCATATCGGGAGCGTTAAGTCTGCGAACGATGGACATGTGGGCCGTAGGGGCAGCGAAGGAAGGAATGACCTCAGGCTCTTCAACAGGTCGCATAACTTTCAGTGGTCGCTGGGTGAGGGTGCTATACAGTTGCTCAATGATGGGGAGCACGGCGCCTGGCTGCGAAAAGATCACGCTACGAATCTGGCTGTCGGTGATCGGGATATTGTACCGCTGAAAGATCCGTTTGAGAATGTTCCAGTTCGCTTTACGCTTATCAGAGTTTGTGCCCTGGTGGAACGCGCTCAGTTGGATGTCGCTCTTGTAGTACCGGGAGAGAATCTCAGCGATGAGATAGCCACTCGCAAAGTCCCTAGATGTGGTGATTCGCCATGAAGATCGGTGTTCAGTCGTAGTCAGTGGTTAGCGGAGCTCGTCAAACGTTGGTAAGGTTTCTGCCGAGTCCATGATGGGGCAGTGGAACGAGGAATAGCGCGCAGCAGCCATGCCGAGACGAAGCAAGGAAAGCAGTGGGACACGTACCTTCGCACGTTCTTGATGGACGAGCTCAGATCGAGCGTCTGGAGCCACTTGTGGATTTCTCTCGATAAACACGCCGTTGAGCTGCTCATCTGGGAGTGACTGTGTGGGGAAGATAATGTGAATGAATAAGGTTAGAACCGGGAGACTATCGAATGGTATGCACAGCAAACCTACGCACTCACTCCCTCGCGAGATATTCAGCTCCTTCCATTCTCTCAACGAGCCGTTTCTCTCTTCCGATTTTTGAAATCAAGTCAGAGTTGCCCGCCGAGGGTGGACGGAATCACCCCACTCCGGTCCACATGTCTCTCGGTGCACATGTCGCGCCACTGTGCTATGATCAGCTGCAGGGTGATCGTGTACTGACAATTCTATATGAAACAAACTTCAGATGTGTCGCAACTTCCTTGCATAGAGTATGGGTGTCAAAAAACTGGATGATAACTTATTTTACTAAGTCAGGTATGAGACCCGTCTTCCGGGCCAGTGGATCGCAAACGTGGATCAGAAGGAATATGGTGACGAACAGTACATAGCACGTATGCGTATCTTGGTGGGCGATGTCTTTTTTTTCTGGTGTGGTGTGTACATTGTGATGGCCCTGAGATCTTTTGCCAAAATGTAACCAACCAGCTGCCAACCACAACTTACTGCAAGTTGAAGGGCAACTTGTCGCCAGGGATGAACACGCGTTCAACACCATCCTTATCGATAATAGCGAGACGAATAACACCACCCGACGAGCCATCACGAGCCATAGCATGTGCAACTGCCTTCTTAACGAATGCGATGCATTCATCCCGAGTCATGCCGGGCTTGAACTCGGCATCGCAAAGACCATAGATATATCCTGAACCCGAACCGCCAATTGCGTAGTCCTGCTTGACGAGCGAGCCGCCCAAGTTAATTGTGTATACAGAGCCTCCGTGGATTGGATCGTAGCCGGCGCAAATAATACCTGCCAGAAGTCGGTCTTTGTTTGCATAGACAATCGATTGGAAGAGCTTGGCTGCGGTCTTCACGAGTGCGGGACCTCCGGATTCCATCTCGTGCACATTCAGGTAGTAGCGAACAACGTCGGAGATGGCTTGTGTGTCTGCAGCAGAACCTGATCGGCAGCAGTAGATGTTATCTGCGACGGGAGTGATTTTGTCTGAAACACGGTTAGCGACGTAGGAACCTGTGGACGTGCGGGAATCTGCGCCCATGACAACACCACCGTCGAAGGCAACGGCCATAATGGTGGTACCCATCATATGCTCACCCTCGGTCGGGTCGTCGTAGCCCTTTGATGACTTCATGAACTCGGGATGCTTAGCACCTGTGGCTGAGATGCCAATTCCCGCGGACTAGATATGAGAGGCAATGAGGAAGGGGTAAAATGTGAGTATCACGTACAGAAACCTGGAGATCACGCACGATCTGCGTGATATATGCTCTGAGAATGGCTAAAAGCGTTGTCGAGTGACCACCTCAAGTAGCCATAAACCTGTCGATGCGCTTCTGGTGCAAAATCGACGTATAATCTAGCGTCAGATGTGAGCGTTAATACCGTAACCGGAAAGATCGGACAGCGATCTTCACAATGGTATGCTTTGCATGGGTGGACACTTACCTCTTGATGTGTGGATTGCATTGTTATTAATCTGACAAAGGAACTTAGATCTAGCACCCCCACCTGTCGAGTGACTTGGATGGCAGTGTCTGACTGGCCTAGATATGGGTGCAATAAGTATATGGCGGTATCAAGTTCCTCCATGCTGAGCTCTCGTCATGCAACAATCCCTCGTTGACGCAAGATCGCTTGATTTCCCCAGTTTCCCAGCTAATTCCCCCAGTCCGGTTGGGATGAAATTTTTTGTGCCCGTAAAGTTTGAAGGGGCGGTTGTACATACTTCTGCACGATGCGTATCTCGCGACTGCCTAGTTATATTCGTATGGGAACAATTTGGCTGTGAGGTATATTTGATAAAAGCTCATGCTTACTTGTCTGAACCTGAGTGCATTGAGGATCACATGTGAGATCGCGCCGACAAATCACACTCCGTCTGGGAGTATCCTAGATCGGACTATCGCGGTGGGTTTGAGTCACACGCGGAGTCCCAGCGCTGACTGAATGTGGCACTTAACTGGACTTGGCATTCCATACCACACACTCAAGCAGATACTGTGCGGCACTCACCGCATCCCGGTGCAACCGCAGTCTCGCCCGCACTTCCGAGGCCAGTTTGAGTCTTCGCTTGGGGGAGAACCTGACTGGAACGAGTCTTAGGTGCTCCCTGCGTTGCCTGGAGTAGTTACTGCCCACCACTACCCCTGAGGGCTGCTGAGAAGGCCATACCCAGCCCCGCTGGATCACGAAGACGCAGATCGTTAGAACTTGAACACGAAGATATTTTACCATGTCTGCCGAGAGGAACGATTTGCCAGAACAGCTGCTCGATGAGCAGTCGAAACTGGTGTCTCAGCAAGAAGAAACACAGAACTCTGGGAACATTGTCTCTACAGAGCAGAGTAATGCTGAAACTGAGGCAAACGATGGCAACGAGCCGCTTTCTCCGAGCGGTGCCAGTAGTGGCGTTCAGAGGATCTCACCACACTCAGCTGACCACCCGCTGTCGTTACTAACCCAGAGGAGAAGTGAATCTGCTTCTAGTGCTGCACCAAGTGGTTCCTCACCGACAGCATCTTCCACACCCTCCGGAACCTCGTTACAGAGAGGAAATTTGGGTGACGCAGGGTTCATCCATCCATTCATGGTGGCAATTCAACAGCAGCAGCAGCAGCAGCAGCAGCAAGCACATCCCTCGCCAGGGGCAGCCATGGCTTTCCCCACAGGCACTCCAAAGTCATCAAGCGAGGATCTACCCTTTGCTGCTGCTCTATCCCCCAGGTCTACTCAGCCCTTCCCTCGACTCTCGTCCTCAAGCCAGCTCCAGAGTTCTCTACCAGCGCCAACATCTGCAACCTCGACCTCGCCTCCACTCCCTCCCAGGACTAAGCTGCTCACTCCGCAGGTACCTGCGTTTGGTACATCGACCAATGCCCTCTCCCCACCCCCACCGCCCCCGCCACCTCCGCCTCCAGGTCCCGGCACAACGCTTTTGGTCAGCCCCTCCTCTACTGCGAGCGCAGTATCTGCGTCGTCATCCGCACCCAGTTCAATGCCTCAGAGCCCTCTATCTCCATCAAGCTCTTCTGCAAGTCGTGGCCCCTTGAGTCCAGTTCCCCCTTCGCCAATGGTGTCCTATCTAGGCCCTCGTTTGCTCAATGGTCCCCTTCCATACGTCCTGGGGCCTCCCCACACAAGATTCTTCTACGGTGGCTCATTCCACACTCCCTCGACAGATAGCAAACTGGCACCACCGAGTTGGTACGAGCTAGGAAAGCGTTTCGGACTCCCCCCTGAATCCATTGGCCCAGGCGCAGATGCCGCACTGTCTCCTGTCGGAGAGGTCCCTCTATCGCTTTTATTAGCCCCAGCGGCCCCTCTGATAGCGCTGTGTGGATGTTCTGAACTACATCCAGTTGTGGCGCGAGCACTGAGTCTCCGCGCCGGAGTTGTCCCCCTTGACGCCGCGCTGACTGCGTATTCAATGCCCTCCACTGACCCTATTGCAAATGCGTCACTGCTTGGCACGAAGTCAGTTGAGCCCCAGGCATCGCAAGGTCCGCCCTCCGACGAAATTCAAGAGCAGAGCCTGCAGGAGCAGCAGTCTTCACTGCTTCCTCGCGAATCGGGATTCGGCAACGCAAGCGATCTCGAGCACGCTCTGAGTACAGATGTGGGAAGTTGTGCCATCTTCGGTATCGGCGATAAAGAGAGTAACGAGACACCCGTTCCCTACCGCTTTATTTCGATAGAGGGCACGCACTCGTTCCCACCACCGAAGCCGCCCCGACCCAATCACGAGATGTATAATCCCAGCGGTATCTTGAAAGTCCATTGGCTGGCGAAGCATCTTCTTCACATTCCCTGTGCAGCCATTTTATTTTACGAGTACAAGGATAACATTGCATACGATCCACAAGAGAGCTCGATTCTGCAGGCAGCGATCCAGTTTCGAACCAACTGTGTTCGTGAGGTACCATTCATCATCGTCCTTGTCAGAAGCACGGGACAGGCTAAGTCTCAAGTGTCTGCATCTACCGGAACGTCGAGTGGCGCTTCGTATGAAAGTGTCTCCCTGACACTTCAGACGCGACTGCCAGGTTTGGCGAAACGCGCTCAACTTGACCCATCGCAGGTCATTGCCGTGACTTTGCACGATCTACGACGGGATATCCCTCGAATCGAAAGTGCCCTCTCAAGCCTGGCAAGCAATGTGATGAAGGGACGCATCAAGGCGTGCAAAAGTGTCCTCAGTAAGCTGAACAAGAGCCACCAACAAGGCCTGATTGCTAGATACAACTTCAAAGCGGCAGTTTTCGCGGAGTCTATACGAGATCACGTGCTCGCCCAAAAATACTACCGCGCTGCAATTGCTGCCTTGTATGCATGTCTGAGCCCGAGCCAAAAGGGTTCGAATTCCTCGTCTTCGGGCTCATCAGCGAATACGGGTATCGCCCCAGCTGGGTCTGCAGCAGCGGCTGCGGCAATGCGGGCAGCACTCCCTACAGTCGCACCAGCTGTTGCGCAGTCCATCTATGCAATCGAGGTCCGCAGCGTTCATGCCGTTGTCACGATGCGCCTTGCAAGGGCGCTAATGCAAGCAGCCATGATTACTGATGCTGTCGATTTGTTTCAGGAGCATCTCGTGTTTGTAACTAAGTGTGCGCCAGGTCCCCTCCAATTTAGGACGCTCCTCCTGAATCACCTTGCACGTCAGCACTTCGCTTTCGGTGAGCTGCTTAGCCAGCTGGCCCCCACCATTCAAAACGTGACTAAACAGAACCGCCATGTTCTTGCACCGTACTATTACTTGTCTGCAGCTCGTTATGAATCCGCACGTGAGGCTCTGGCCGAGGCAATGCTGCAGAAACTTCACCAGGGAGGCTACCAGTTCGATGAGGTAGGTAGACTACCTCACGTCGTGACAACTTCGACATCATCGGTGGCTTTACCTGCGCTGCTCGGACCATCCTCAGCACCGACCGGCAGTGGGTCATCCACAGGTGGCTCATATGCTCCGCTAGGACCTATGCGTCCACCGCTCTATGTCGGCCAGCCCTTCCCAAGCGACCTTGATGATATCGCTCTCTTCCATTCTCCGAGCAAGAGCGTCCCTGTCGCCTCTTTGGCATCGCTCGCATCCATGGATAAGTGGTCACAGGCACTTCTGCGCCTCGCACACGTTAACAACGCTACGTTGTTCTCAGAGGATGCCGACGTCGACGCCTTGAACTCAAGTGTGTCTATGTTTGCAGGTCAACCGGAGGTGTCCCAAGGACCCAGCCAAGTTCCAGAAGGTGAGGAAGGTGACCGTTTGGCAGAGCACAATGAACTGGATGTCCAGCTGGACCCTGAGAGTGCCGATTCCTCGACGTCCAGTCCTACAAGTCCCGACCCTGGAAGCGAGCAGCATGGAGTCAAAGTAGAAACTGTGAGTCCTGTGCGATCAACCAGTGGTGAAGATCAACCAGCTCGATCGGCAGCACAGACTTCCCCATCGAGTCAACAACAAAGCTTGTCTGGTGGCTACGCCTCGCCCACATTGTATTTGGATCATAGGCTTTCGAGAGCTGTCTTCGCTTTCGACCGCTGGCAACGTGGTCCTCAAACTGCTCTGTTCTACCTTGCAAAGGCAGATGACCGAATTCGGTCAGTTCAACCGGCCCGCCTGGCTTCGATCACTCCTGCTACGCCTGAGTTGGCTCATTTGGGCGCCGCACACTCAGGTTCTAATTTCGCCCCGGCCATTGTGGCGCGTGAGCTGGCGTCTGGCGTTCCGAAAGGTGGAGAGGATTTTGGAATGGATCTACTTCTCCAGCTTGATTCTATTGCATCTGAGGTTCTTGAAGTAACTTCGGGAGTAGCACAATCCATTTCAGATTCTGACGCGTTCCAAAAAGTACTTAAGAGCCGCTCAAGTGTGGTGACCCAGCTCAAGTCCCTTCCGACCCCTGAGGCGCTTATCGCATGGATGGGATTCACCTGTGCAGCGACTTCCCCTGTGATGCACCTGCCACATATCACGTCAGCAGGAACATCGGTAGGCACCCTGAAGACCACGACCGCTTCGATTTCGTCGAGTACCTTTGCGGACGCAGCACAAGGTACTCTTGCCGCAGTCATCGAACGCATCTCTCAATGTGTTGGTGGGAAGCCAGCCATCCTAGACTATCCCTTGGCTCGCCTGGCCTGGATGGTCAGTGCCAACGCTGCGCTTATTCACTTGCATGCGGCTACATACCTCACCGATAAGCTTGCGGCACTGCTCTCGCCCTTGTTACTCGCATCCGACGGCGAAATCATCTGTGACAAGGTTACCACCCCTGCTCTCAGTGTCTCTGAAATCGCGAAAGAATTAGAATGGTTAGAAGAAAGACTGCCCATCCACGACCCGTTGAGTAGACAATATCTTCTCCCCCACTCGAGGCTAAAATGCCCCTTCCAGGCTCCCTTAAGCACCGTGCCCAGCCTCCAGACGAATCTACCGGATGACCTTAACAAGCGCATTTCGAGGATAATCTTTGTCGCAAAGAGGTTTGCACTTGCAGCTCATGCTATTCTCGTCCCACTTGTGCAGTCTCGCTATCGGATTGCGCATTTCACTGCCACGCTTACTCCGCTTCTGCCCGCAGCTGCGCGCGCAGCTGGACTCGCAGGAGACACGCCGGCCCAGGCCCGGTATTTGTTAGAACTGTTGGCACCTGGCCCTGCAGCAGCCTCGTACTCCCCAATTCGGTCGCACTTTACCTCCCTCCTAACTGCGCCACCGCTGCGGGCTCAAGCCTTGGTCGAGCTCATGTGTCTCATGCCCAAACTCGTCTCACAGACTGCTGCTGATTTGCATATGATGGAGGGATCCCATGGCATGGCCATACGCGAATACTCGGAGGCCGCGAGACGTTCGATTCTCGCACACTTACGCAGCAAGATTAAGCAGCAGGCCACAGCTGGTTCGTCGGTAATGTCGCCTTCCGACCTGATCAGTCTACTGGAATGGTTTGCACGGCTGGTGGCATACTATCGCATCCACCATCCAGCTCTGATTTGGTCACCTTTGTTGCGACAGACCCTTGGGCGATATTCTGTGAATGGATCTTCGACCGATTCTGCTGCTAGAATTCGGCCTTTATTCGTTATTCCTCAGCCTCATCCCCCAAGTGCTGATCCTAGTGCTCATGCCGCGGCAGCTGCCGCCGCAGTCACTGCTTTAACTAAAACCGTTCAGGACCCGAAGATGATCCAACAAATAACTGCAAGTGTTCCAGACGGTAGTTTGGCTTTGCGATCAGAATCAACGTATGCAGTTCATGCACCGACTGCAGCTCATCCAAGTTCACTGCCCATGGGGCCAGATTTTCTTCTCAAAGGCGCTTCGCCCTTGGAGGTATCATACGTCTTTATGACTCGAATCGAAGATGCCATCAGCGGTATTTGCGCAGCCGGATCGACACCTGAGGCAAAGATGCTTGCCTCGAGGGTTGTGTTGAACGTTGGCGAGTCATTCCTATTCGTCATTGCGATCACATCGTACCTCCCCATTGCCGTTTACTTCTCTAGCATCTCTTTCACCTTCAATGACGCCAACTACAACTTTGAACTCAAGTATGTACCAGGCGTAGGCCCTTCGAAGATGTCGAATCGAAAGCGAGTTATCACAATCGATACCCCTCTGCTTTTTGGCTCGTTCCAGACCCGCCACTTCGCTGTTTCAATCCGAGCTCACTCCGCCACTGCTGTGCCAGTATCGCTGGAAGCCATCGTCCGTGGGCAGGGCGATTGGAGGAAAATTGTATCATCGCTGCTTGTACCCGACGTAACTATCGCAAATGCAGTATTGCAACATAAGCAAAAGTCCCTGGCAGCCGCTTACGCTGCGTCAGCCTTCAAAGATCTTCCTATACCTCAACAACGAATCACAGATGATGGCGAAGGTTTCCGAGGAGTTAGTTTCCCAAGCGCTGATGAGCTTAAGCGTGCGAAATACCAGTATCCCTTCCGAGAGGGTCCACTTGCAATGGCACCAGGTCAGATCGTCACCCCACATGTCACTCATTCTAACAGCTGTGTTCAGGAGGAGCTGGCAAGCGTCAATGATGACCTAGGTCTGAGTCTCAACTCGTTAGAACAGTCTCAACATCCGCGCCTTTCTGATCTGTTGCCCCGTCCGGGTAGTGGATTAGGACTCGGACGTCTTGAATGTCTTAGTGCAATTTTCGAACTTCCGGAGCAATCACACTTGTCAAGTCGACATCTCCGGCTGCTTGCGGATCCTGTCACGCATTCGTCACTGCCTCAGAAGCTACAGAGCATCTTGACGAGTTTCGCAGCCGAGTTCGACACTCCAACCTCAGATATTTACAAGGTCCAAGACAGTGGTCCGTCGATTCGCATTCAAACTCCTTGTCGCGCACTTGTCCCCAGTGCTGCTCTCCCAACCCCTCATCAGCTGCTCCTTCCACCTGTGACACCGTTCCGACTCTCTCAAGACAACGATGCTGCTAGTACTCTTCGGGTGTACAACTCATCGATCTCACGGTTGAAATCTGCTGCCAGCGCTGACTCAGCCGGACGTCATTGGACAGAAGAGATAATCGTCGTATCAGAGAGTGCAGCCAAGCCTTTGATTGTGAATCAGCCTGTCATATCATCCGCGCCCCGAACAGCCTCTGATGCCAAAGCTTCGGGACTCAAGCTACGCCAAGATCCTGAAGGTATACCATTGAGCGCGCTAGTTTCGCCTCTAAGGGCGCTCGTGGATGCTAAAGCCCAGGACTCCTTGCCTCAAGTCCTTCAGCCTCACGCCTCTCTTACTATCCTCCACAAGCTAGCAGATAGCTTGCCTCAATCGGTCATGGTCACAGAAGGTGAGGAACGTCTGAGAAAACGTATGTTTGTTGGAGAAACAGCTCCCGTGGAGTTTCAAATTCCTCCCGTCGAAGAAGGATCAGATGTTGTCGATGTTGCAGTCGTGCTGGTACAGGTTGACAACGTTGATGTTGGTGTAACGGTTGATTTGACGAGTGACAACGCAACTAAACCTGGCTATAAGATGAGTCGTTTGATCTCCGAGATCCGTGGATCTACCTGGAAGAAAGCAGCTAGTCCAACCTGGACGGCAAGCATGAACGAAGACGGCATTCTCTCTATTGATGAAGATCTGACTGATGTCGAACACGATGATGAAGACGAGGAGGACGATGACGAAGACGTGGAGGATGAGGAAGATGAGGAGAACGTCGATCACGGAGAATCGGCAGCAAAACAGCTTCGTAACGACAGGAATCAATCCAGGGCGTTCCACGTCGCGAAGCGTGTCTACCTTGCACGTTCAATGTTATGCCTAACCGCTCCACAGTTGGTCCTGTCTGGTGATTCCTCTCAGGTTGTGGCACCAGTCTTCGTCGGGGCACCTGGGATCGACGGACCGGCTGGCCGCCTGCAAGTCCCGTCATCCTTCAGCTTACCCGTAACCGAGCCCACCTGCGTCTCAAGTCGGCTATGCAAGGTTCATGGAGCAGAGATGGCGTCCGCCCTCCATGTTGACCCTGTGGTGAGTGACGTGGATGGCCAACACGGGATGGCGTCGGTAATTGGAGCAACGTCCGAGTCTCCTACCGACTTGCCTGTCAACCAATATGTTTGGAAGACTGTTTTTGGCGATCAAGCACGTGTAGACCTCCCGCCTGGAGTGAAAGATTCAATTCCACATCTCATTCCTTGCTCGCGTGTCGGACAGCTCGTTGCCAGCTTCGCGGAGAGCATCGACTGGGAAGGTCTTGCTAAGCGCCCACGGGAGACTCCTCAGGTCCTGGAGTGGAATCGAAGTGGGACCTCATCGGGCTACACTCCGTTCGCCTTCGTGTTACCCAAGTCAACTGCGACGGCGGGTGCATCCTTTAAGGGTCAAATCCGGGGCCCCCAGCTACCATGCAAGATGCAGATAACGCTGATGGTGCTAAGGAGGCACTTGACACCGCCGAAGGATCTCGTTGGTGTTCCCCCGCTCCAGGTGCTCACTCGTGTTTTCCCATTCACGGTGAGAAATCCATTCGGTGTCTCGACGCAGTATTTACGTGCGCCAACTGCACGGCTCCCCAAGCCCGATTCTGCGGCCCCCGAGAACCAAGGACGTGCACGAGTGGCAGGAGAGAGCACGCCGCCAACATTCGAGTATTTTGCATCTACAGTGCTTGTGCCCACGCCCGGGCCTAAGGGTGAGAGCAGACTTGGACGACTCTGCCTGACCGCGCCTGATGTGCCTGGGAATTCTCTGATTTGTGGCTCGACAACGCTTGTTAAGGTCGATGTGACTTCTATAGCGGGATGTCGATGTGCCCGTATTCCATATCCCATTACAAGAGCCACAGCACCAGGGGAGCAGAAAGACCCGGCCGAGATTAATAGGTTTACTGATTATGGCGCGAGTGTGGCAGAAGTAAACGCATTGGAAGAAGACGCCTGGGATAAGTCAACAACCGCGGATGCGTTGTATCTTCACGGTGTCGACGTGCATTTCAACCCGAGAATCTTTGAGATCTCTGCATCCGTTGGAAATGCAAACAGGTCACTAACCCAGCCGAAAGTGTTGTTCTCTGGTGATCGCTTCGGTATCGTGCGCTCCATGAAGGTACGACCTCGTGTACCGGCAAGTGCTATATCATTCTTTGGCTACGCCGTAATCACCTACTCGCGTGGTGGCCCGGGCTCACCGATCTCCAAGTACTACGTTCCATTGAAGCAGGCATATTTGGTTTCAGAGGCGCATATTCGAGCATCAATTAGTCATCCACTTGTAACTCGGCTAGATAAGCCCATTCCAGTGTCACTTACAGTGCACAACTCGAGTCCCACACTACCTGCAATTGTCAGGTTTGCCGTCGACTCCACAGCGCCCGCGTTGTTGCCCCCCATCCCATCTAAGCCTGCTGCTGGAACGCACCCGTGGCCAGCAGCGGCCGCCCAGCTTGGCTATCCAGCAACAGGTAATCTCTTCAACTCTGCTGGTGGGTTGCTCGCTAGTTCAGGTCTTCCCCATGCACAGCAGCAGCCGATGAGCCCAGCTGTGAATACGGGATCCGCCGCATCCAGCTCAGGTGGTTCGGTGCTTGCTCGAGATCCTGTATACTCCGTCGCGCCACCGATCCTACCAACCCCGCAGATGGTAGTTTTGGGAAGAGCCTTCCAGCTGCTAGCTGTTCCAGCAAATTCCCAGCGAACCGTAACATTTGAGTTCGTTCCCTTGGCTAGTGGTCAGATGAGCGTCCCCCCAATTAACATCACGGTGGCCGTTCCGGCCCCCGCAGAGGATAAGCGACCAGCACAACAGCAAGATGGTGGAGCGAGTGCAACTGGTAGCTACAGGATCGATGAAACGACCCTGTCTCAGATCGGTACAATTCTAGCACCGAACTGGAGCGCAACTCCTGCGAACTCGCAGCTGGCGAGCAAATTTGTATTTGCTGCGCTTACGTCCGCAGGCGACTTTGGATCTGTGTTCGTCGAGCCTCCAAAGATTGTCGAGGGTCGCACAGATCTAGATAATCAGTGATTCATGTGTCACGTGTCGTTTAATTCCCGCGGCGGAACGACTCAAACTCCATTTACATAAAGTAACAAATAGCTTGCGTGGTTAGCTTGGTCCTAGACTATCCAATCATAGATACCTACATCGGCTTTGGTGTCGGGGAAGATGGATGGTGTGCTGTCCATGCATCTCGTAGTCCCAGACCCTCGCAAACAAGCTCAAGGAGGGAGAAAAGCATGCGCAGAGGCAGGTGAGCGGCTGGAATTTGATCAGCAGTCCACACTTTCACAATTGTGATATCTTGAGTTGTGCAGCGGTACTAGTCGAACCAACGTAACGTGACAGCATTACTTCGACATCTATACTTGAATCCATGTCCAAAGTACTTGAGGACATCGAGAAGCTGCCCGCCAGCCAACGCCTGGATCCATATCTGGACCTGTTGACCACATATTTGCGCTCGAAGGATATGCGCGGCCTACTACAACTTATCGGACATGTGGTGCGCGTAGATGGCGACGAGTTGCCTACTTCTACGCGCCCGCAGCTGGTTGCACCCTTCGTCAGGACCACCGTGCAGAGGCTACTCCAGGCTGACGGGTACCGGGCAGACCACTTGGATCTAGATGATTGCGAAACAGTGGGACGGACAATGGTAGAGTTGCTCCAGCGCCGAGGTGCGGACAGCTTTCCTGAGGCATTGTATTACGCTGTAGACTTTCTCGCGACCGTGCTTGAAGCACACGAAAAGTTTGAGGAAGCCGTGCAGACTAGGACCGGTTCGTTTGACATGGCGCGTCAGGCTGTGCGATTCCCAGATCTGTTTACACCCCACGCGCGTGTGAGGTGGAACATGCACATTGCATCGTGCCTGCTCCAGGCATCTAATACGGCAGCAGTAACGCCCGCAATATCACTATCAGGAAGTGGGGAGAACCAGTATGCATCGGATGCACTAAGAACGCTACAGAAGGTTGCCAACCTCGTGAATCAGATAGAAGATGAGGCTCTAAAGGTTCCCTACCAGTTCATGTATGCAGAGAGCTTGGAGCGATGTGGTCGGACTACAGAAGCTGCCAATCGGTACATGGAGCTTGCGTTTCAACCCCCTTCGTCCGCCTTGTCGGAGTCTCGAAGGAATATTGCGCTTCAGAATGCAGCCCTGTTGGCATTGCTTTCTCCGGCTTCCCCATCTCGCTCACGTGTTTTATCTCACTTGCTGAATGATAAGAGGTTCGACGCGTCACCACTTCATGATTACACGATGCGTGTGGTCTTCGAACGTATGATTCCTCGCGCCTCGCTTGACGTTCTACTCTTTATGTTGCCGGAACGCATGAGTTGCTCCAGTGGTCCTACGAACTCAAAGCAAGTCATGTTACGATGGCGTGAGCACAATCTGATGGCTGCCTCGAGGATATACAAGAACATATCCCTAAAGAGCCTCGCCGAGCTACTGGAGTGCAACGAAGAAGAGGCCGAAGAATTGGCAGTCCGACTTATCCTGAACAACCAGCTGGCTGCCAGCGTGGATCAGGAGAATGGCTGTGTTGTTTTCAACCAGGCACAGTCAGAGTTAGCGCTGTGGCGCGAGCAGGTTGCGCATGTATGTCAGGCACTGACCGATCTCTCCGATACCATAGCGTCTTCGTACCCAGCGCTCGGGGTGGATGGGGTCACCCCTGACCAAGAGTGAAAATCTGTCTCCGATCACGGTGGTATGGTTTCCAAACGGTGGTATTACTGATAGTGCACTACGGTATAAACCATAGCATCCCGATATATACTTGGTTAAGATACTAAACCTGCATTTAGATCCTCACTGCACCCGCAGGCTAACGACCTGCACGCGTTCAACAAGATGCTCAAACGGTCACAGAGTGCGCAGCTGTCCACCTCCAGCAGCCGCGCCACCAGCGCCCCAAGCGCCGTTTACGTTACAAGAGTGGAAGCGGACTACTTGATGAATGCACTGGTGCACTCCACACACCCATCGCTGCACGAATCTGCCCTCGAGATGGAGAATCTACTCTCCAGGCTCAGCGCTGAGAATCCTGGACAAACAGCGCAGCAGTCACAGCAGCAGCAACAGGGACAAGAAGACACGCTCCGGTGGCCAATTGGACTAGAGGATGCTTGCAATCAGGTCTACAGCATTCTGCAACCCGTAGTCCACGGTGGTCGGAACGCTGCAGCCATCCTCGTTGGACTTAGTGGAGCAGGTAAGACTAAGTGTCTACAGTCTGTGCTGAGTCGGCTCCAGACGGAGTACCACGCTGAACTCAGAAAGAAGTACAAGCGTGAGCTCCTCAATCGCAATTTACCCTTCGTAGCTGTATATGTGCAAGCTGCAACCCTTGAAAACGACGCGGCCGTACTGTTTGAGATCTGTCGTCAGGTTTGGGATCAGCTCGCCATCCCATCCAAGTTGCCTACCAAGGCTTCATTCTATGTCCTCGCGTCGCTACTATCTCGCGTTGTTCTTGCCGGATCCGGAATCTACACCGCACCCTCCTCTTCTTCATCTGGATCTTCTTTTTCCGTGTTGGACGCAAAATCTGCGAAGGGAGAAGAAGCTGTCTCGATGCTGACCGCTGCAAATCCGATTGGACCGGGAAAGCGATCAAGGTCCGAGGCGGCCTCTTCCACCCATGACGCCTCCGAACAGTCCACATCTGCAAAGCCCACGGAATACGACGCTGAAGCTGACGCTGAGGCAGAAGCCGAGCGCATCGCGCTCGCGTTCGAGAGAGATACCGAACGAAATCGAATGCCGTTTTTCTTTATCATTGACGGATTCGCAGAGTTCTTGACTCGGTCAAACAGCGGTGCGGGCAATGTTGCAGCTAATACCGCTCCTCTCGGAACTGTCGGAAGTAGTGCGCTCAAGGCAGGTGTTACAAAGCAGTCATTGCTGTACATGCTTTGCGAACTTGTGCAGAGCGACATCGCCCGTGTTGCGTTGATTGCAACAGCAACAAATCCAGGAGCCTACAACCGCCTCGAGAAACGAACGCGATCTCGCCTTACGATGCGCACCATCAGTCTAACGCATCCACTTTCGACGTCCAAAGTCGTTGCGACCGCCCTCGAGAAGCTTCTTACAATCCCCCTTGCTCTCCCGCTTCTGGCCGAAGTGTCTGATACACCACTCGAGGTCTCACGACACATTGCTGAGTACAACCAGGCGATTTCAGCCTCGCTTGCATCACCCTCGGTGTTCCAACACCTTCTCTCATACGGAGTAAGTGCAGGCATGTCAACAAGGTGGTTTACACTGCTGGCTCATCTCGCGTTTCTGATCGCGGCTTACGTCAATGCAAAGAAACCCAACCGCGTTCAGAATGTCACGATACCTGCCATGGTGCTGCCGTACGAACATGTCGCTCGCAGCTTCTCAATTAATCGAAAGGGAAAGTTTAATGACGATAGCAGTGTGAAACGAGTCAAGCAAGATACGGATGCTATGGCAATAGACTTGGATGCAGAGGAGAAGATACCCATGATCGAACTCCCTAAAGTGAGAGTGTGGGACTGGTGGGCAGCCTATGCTATCCTGCGTGGTCATGCCACCATATGGCAACCCATGCGCTGGGCGGCTGTCCTCGCTGATCGCAAGAGAGAAATTGAGCGGCACAACGCTACAGGACATATTGAAGCAAAACTCCAATCAATTATTGCGAACCAGCTTGGAAACAACCAGAAGCAGGGCGATAAGGAGGCTGATCAGAAGAGAAGAAAGTCAAGTAGAATGGACAAGGTTAAGGCTAAGGGTTCTGATGTCTCGACAACAGCGGCGAATGCACCAGGCCTTTTTACACCTCTGTTGAATACCCCATTCTCTCCTTTCTTTACAAACGAAACCTTAGACTCATCAAGTATGATTGGTCAAGCCTTGGCTGACTGCAGCGTACTTGAACTTACTGTGGTCGCAGCCATGATCATTCTTGAGCGGAAGCAGATCATCCCGTATAATTTTGAGATCGTTTGGCGAGAGTATAGCAGGATGCTAGCTAGGCATACTAGCGAGGCGACGGCGCAAAAGAGTGGCACCATGGCTCCCGCCCAAGCACCGTTTGCGTACTCTAAGCATCAGCTCTTCCGCGCGTTCCAGAGTCTGCTTCGGCTCAACCTGGTCGTTCCGATTACCCCTGTTCGTCAAAGCGGCTCTGAGGTTGAAGGAATTTTATCAGAACAGGCAGCGGCATCCATTGCCCTTGGTACACACTCAATTTCAGCAACTGGCAGCACGTCTGCAGCAAGCGATACATCACAAACCAATGCAGGGGCTGCTACGTCCGTGTCTGCATCAAGTGATTTTGCGGGAAGCAGTCAGTATTTGGCGGATTTGGACATGCTCACCGTGAACGCCTGGCATAAGTGGCGAAGTCTGGCCCAGAAAAATAGCGCGGAGGGAAAGCTTGTTATCTCTGAACCGGAATTGGGTCAAGATAGGCGCGCTGGGAGTGGCTTTGTGTTGGAATCAGAGGGCAGCCCCAATATGGTTGACGAATCGAATGCGCTTGCCTTGTCAATGACCGCCTTGCCCCTGCCCCGCCATGCACTTGGAGGCCCAGCAATCAGTGTGATGACCGTACGTTTGGCATTGGACCCAGATGACTGTGCAAAACACATCACACGTGGCACTAACAGTGCTGGTGCCGCTGCACAAACTGTCATTCTGAACCGAAAGCAGTTAGCCATGGGGAGAGATGAGCACTCAGATCCTGCGACTGATGTCATGGTCGCGGCAGCTGAGATCTGCTCGCAATCTCAGGTACCAACATGGCTTTCTGGATGGTTGGGAGATGCTGCATCAACGTTCAACATGTAAAGTATGGCATTTTATCAAAAATGAAAGCGAAATCTTTTTATTGCTATGTAACCTAATTACACTTGACAGAATGAACTGCAGATAGTCTACTCTCGTATGTTCTGGAGTGAATCTCTGCCGTCCTTGCGACGTTGAATCCCTTGAGGAGCATTACCGGTACCAGCTATTGGATTTGCGGCGTTTGCTGCACCACCTCTCTGGGAATTGCCTGGCACCTGTTGAGATGCATCGGTTGATTGCGCAATCGCATTGACCTGATGACTGCTTTGCCGAGGTTGAGCTCCTGTGCCTGACCCCTGAGATGCTCCCATGAGCAGGTCCGCTGCGGCTCTTAACGTTGGATCCTGCGCAGAAAGCCCGATGCCACTGTGATATGACAAGGCATCCAGTCCTGGGGGCATTTGATAGCCCGTTGGAGTTAACGACAACGTTGACATTGGATACCGGTACTCGGATCCAGGCAGGACGAAATTCTGCACAGATCGCCCATGTACGGGATCCACAGTGCCATTTGACATTGAGTTGGTTGGGGTGAATGCCGGTGTATCTGCGCCCATACCGAAATTGATGACCGCATGTCCATAAGGGTCACTTTGATAGAGAGGGTCAACAGCCAGGCCATAACGATGCAAGTTTGATGTTAGATAACCTGTCGGTCGTGACGGTAGATTGATCGTTGCGGAGTTAGCTGTGAACGATCCGATGTTAAACGCGGCATCGACGCGATTATAATTCTTGGTATCATACGGATCTGTCGACTGCATTCGCGTACTTGTAGGGGGGAGTGTGCTAGAAATTGGATCTGGCTGCATTGAAAAGATCTGTTCATCCAATAGACCAGTTCTCGCGTCTGAGCGTGATGACGCACAGCAGTCGCAACAACAAGTGCACTCACAGCCGCAAAAAACAAAAGAAAGGCATCGCGAGCACTTGTTAGGTATGCGCTTTGGCTCCACTGGGTCAGGTTCTCGTGACTGCCCGGCGTCCGCAATGCGATAAATGATGGCGCCGACCCCAATAACAACCGCACTGGCGATCTCCAATGGGAAGATTTCGGTTCGAAGAACCCCAACAGCATTCCCTACGGCGATGACCATGGCGATATAAGGAGCCGCAAAAGATCCAGCAAAGTACGGACCGGGTGCAGCCAAATAAACTGATAAAACGATGCTCACGTTGAGGAGGAAAACAATACCAAAGTAAAGGGAACCATAGAGTGACGCATGTTTACAATTATCAATGATGATAGACACCGGGAGGGTTGGAACCAATGGTGGTATTTGAGAAACGTGAGATGGACCTGAGCCGGAGAGAGGTTGAAGTCCAGGAGAAAGTATTGAAGCAAAACTGCTTACTGCTGTATCAGCTGGCGCAAGATCTTGGGCCATGTCACTGAGAATGCTCGTCAATCCATTCGGCTGGTCTCTAGTGATAAAGTTCCTACCATGCAACCAGCACTGGAATCCGTGCGAAATGTTTCGGATGAAGCCTGAAGAATTGCGCGAGGAAGTAGAGTGGGATGAAGCAGGAGATCCATCAGGTGGCACAATAGCGTAGACTGGATGAGACAAGACTAAGGTGCACAAGAGTTGGACTGATGCGCTGACTGCCAAAGCAACGTCTTCTCGCAATCGAATCTTTGGATCTGGATGGGTCAAGAGACGCTCTCGTAGGAATGAAGATAGAGCTACACCACATGCTGAAAGGACACCAAAGAGCGTGTGCCAGAAGCCCGTACCGGCACGGAAATGCTGGAGGATCTTCCGCTGGACGTCTGGTGGAATAGGATCCTGTTGTTGTGCCTCTTCGGCCCAAACGCTGCGTTGCCAAGCATGCGCCAGGAGAATTCCAGCACCTGCTACGATTAATGTACCACCAAGGATCTGACCCTTGGATGGCCGCTGCCGTAAGAAGAGCATATAAGTGAAAGCTGTCGCTGGATGAACCATCTGAGTGAGAAGGCCCACGAGACTGGCAGAAACACGCTTTGTAGAGTGAAGAAGACCAAGTAGGACGAGAGTATCAATGATCGCGATTCCCAGAATGTATCTCAATCGTAGCCAGAGTAAGCGGCATCTTCGACGTAATGTGGGAACACGACCACGTACGTAGCGATGGCCCCCGCGTTTCGTCCAGCAAGTACAGCCATTACACAGTAAGTAAAAGAAAATTAACTCCCAGCGTCGAGCTTGGGGAGATAATTCGAGACGTGCGTAGGGATCGTATTCAATAGACGCCTTGGAAACCGAGTCACCTTGGAAAGCCCCAGAGTTAGAAGTTGGTATCGTGGAGTCAGGACCTGTTGAGGCCTGTGGAAGCAATTGGTTGCTTGATTCCGAGTGTACCTCTTGACTGTTCGCTGACTTTTCGTCGCTGTCAACCGACTCGGCTTGCGCCTGTTGGCTCTGCGCGCTTTGTTGTGTGCTCTCTAAGCGCGATGGTTTTCTAGCCGTTGAACCCTTCCTCGGGCGTACAGATACCGACGCGGCAGGGTTCAATACTCGGCTAATGGTTTCAGGACCCTCTTCAAAGTCTCCCTCCTCTTCGTCGTAATCGGCGACATCAGCATCGTCCTCGACATCTGCGTCTTCTTCGTCGTCATCGTCATCATCTTCATCGTCGCGACCCATTCGCCGAGATTGAGTCGCACCAAAGGACAATGTGCGAGCTACATTGTCTGTCGAAGCGTTCGTGGTCGAATCAAGTACTGGCGGGAGCACGCTAGTTCGTCTCGGCGTTAGAGCAAGCGCTCCTTCTTTAGTTGCCTCCAGAGCTGCCGCCTGGGATTCAGGAGATCCTATCGGATTGGTCTCAAACATAAGCTCCTTTGGATATCGATCCGGCCCTTGGCTGTCGCCTGTCTGCTGAGTGCTACCGTCACCGCTTCCAGTCTGTTGCCTACTCAACGCAGCCGCTCCTGGACTCATCGTTCCGGGACGAGCTTCGCTAGGTCTGTAGTACCCACTCGACAGTATTTGTGGCTTCCGACAGCAGCAGCAGCAGCACCACCTCTCGACGAATGACTTTGGCTTGTTTCTTGGGTCCGAGTAATATGCCTCGACAAGCGGGTCAAGGCCTTGTGAAAGCATGGCTTGGAGCCGTCTTCGCTCTCGACGCTCACGCCTGCGTTGATGGCTATTGAACCACAGCACACCGGAGAAGGTGATTACTGCGCCAAGAGTAAGCACTAGGTTGATCATCACAATGTAGTTACGAAGACTCACTGTAACGACATACTTTCGCAGTAGGATCTCCACAGTCATTAGGAGTGTGCACAAGAGGAACATGATGAACTGCACGCAGTTACGGAATGTGAAATACGAGCGAATGTCGCGTGACCTCGCATGGCGTGTTTCATGGTAACCATCCTGAATCGAGCTCGCTGCTGGGTTCAGGGTCTGTCCTCCGGTTGCGACTGGTGCCGCAGTTGACATGGTTGCGGCACCCTGCGCCTGGCCAGTGCTGGAAGACTGCGCGGTGGACTTAGGCAGTGCGCCTCCGACGCCGCCCAGTCCTCCTACGCCAACAACGCCAACGATTTCTCGATTCGTGGTTTTCTCCTGTAGGGCGGAGCTTGAGATGTCTGCCGTGGTATGTACCGAACGGGCCCGTACAACACCATAGTGGCCCGCGTGGGCCGAATCGAAAGGATCCGTCTGCATCTAGCTTCTCCGGGGCCTCAAGGCACCACGTCCCAACAATACGTCGCCAACTAGACTCGACGGAACTTGGTTGCACTGCGTTTCCCCTGCTCCCCGCCACGATCGCGTCGGGCGCGGTGGATCTTCCGGCTACGGGTAACTCGCGACGCCTGCGGATGGAGCGATGGGGCAAGTGTGGCCTCGATCCGGCGCGACACGACGTGCGGAGAGCTGAGAGAGCGGAAAGGTGAGGGAAGATGGGATGGAGTTTCTCTGGATGAGTGAGGCAGATTCGCGATCGAAGAGGATATTATGTGATGTACTTGAGATGTCTACAGTATCGTGTGGTAATCCTGCGTCTGCACTGACTGCAACCCGTGCTTTCAATGTTGTCGACAGGTGCGCAAATCTCTTTTCCATGGATACGGATATATAGGATAGACGCATTAAAAGAGATAAGATAATTACGCAGATCGGTAGAAACTGGCATTTGAAACCGATCTGTCACGTCAGATCAAACTTCTAAGTACAAGAATGACCCCTACGGTCCGCGCGAAGTAACTCAGTGCAAGAGACGATGGCATACCGACTGCTGGCTCCCGCGGTTGAGGCCGCATCCGATGTGTCAATCAGGGCGCTCTGGGCCCGGCATGGCGCCCACATGACCTTTCTTGGCCCGCTCGCCGTGGATGCTCTGGTAAGTCATGAAAACAACCTCACACGAGCTTTCGGTCCGGGTGGTCTTCAGCTGTGGCTGCCATCGGGACTGGCCCTACGCGTGAAGGAACTTAAGGATACACGAAAACTATGCCAGGAATTGATTTCGCGACAGTGGCTACCTAGAGAGTTTCAACTGCAGGCAGATGCGCACGAAAAGCATGCGAATAAGTGCCAGCTCTTGCTCGAGCATGCTGAACTGGTGAAAGAGTTTATGAGGAAGGAGATGGGACACAACATTCGAGTTGGTGTCAGGCTGCCGACGCATGCTTCACGACGATCTAGTGCTGAAACCCCGCTTGAGCTCAATGGCAGAGTAATCGACGAGGTTGTGCAAGGGCTCAACGCGTTCTCCAGTAAAGTTAACTACGTCCTTGTCGAGACGCCCAACAATGAGGATGTTGTAAGCTTCACAGAGTCGCTGTTGGACTCGCTATCTCTAACTGAGCAGCTAACCGAGGTAGAACCGTTGAATCCTGAGGCCCTAGCAAAGGAGAGAGGGGTTGTGCAAGCGCTCCTTGCTAGTGCTCCGTCAATTCGATACGCCTTGGCAACTTACCTCCAAGAGAAAAGCACTGAGGCGCATACTGAGCAGTCATCGGAACCAAAGCAAATGTTGAAACACCTCATCAGCTCGACTGCGGATTTCTGTGAGCATCTGTTTGATGCAGCGTACCTACAACTCGTTGCTAGTCGTCCTTCGCTCGCCACCCATCTCGTTGAATATCTTGTGGATCGCGCCCACAAGCTTGAGAAGCGACCGAGAGTCACACTAGGACTAAATATGTCTAGCGACCCAGCTCCAGAGGACCTATCGCATAAGATTCAGGCCATCACAAAAAACCTGCAGACGCGGCGGTCAAGGGAACTTCAGGCCTACTCGAAGGAACAGCAAAGATTCCGAAAGCAATACGAACGGGGAGTCACGAAAGCTCACGCACATGATTCGAGGTATGTACCAGCGAGCACATGGAAAGCGCTTGTTGGGTGCGTAGATATTTCCGCGTTCGAACTGCCTGCACAGAGGATTCTAAACAATCCGAGTTGCATTTCAGCTCTGGATCGAACGATTAATGTGCATTACCTTGCTTCACAGCGGTACCTTCCTTCCCAGGACGTTAGAGCGCGAGCTCTTCCATCTATCGAAGATATGGAAGGCGCGTTAACCCAGCCAGGTGATCTTAGCGAGTCTGTCGAAGAAGTCCTTGATGATTTTGATCAAGAGCTACTGGAAGATCAGGATGAAATCGCGCGTGAGTCAAATGCTGAGTTGGTCCGTCTGCGAAGTACTATTTCTCTCCCACCACTCGACGTGGGCGATGGACAGCCAACGGCAGAAGCTCCTACTGAACTAACAGCGTCGTCTTCCGCCCCTGTGCTCGATGAGCTTCTGGGCAACTCACTTGACGCGGAGATAACTGATTACGACAATGCTGGCAAATCCTATTCCCAGCAGATCTGGGACCAATTGCTTTCCAAGTACCTGACGAAAAAGGAACTAGTTCGGGAATTGATTCAGCATGTTGCGCTATATCACCCTAACCGTGAGGCTGAAATGGCCACGTCGACCGTTTCATCCATCGATGAGGCCTACCTGCTGCTGAATAAGGTCACGATCAACTACCGTCATGCTGAAAAAGCGTATCTGCAGAAGCTCGAGGCTGAGCTGCGACAGCAGCAAGAAGCGTTGTCGATTCGCCAGCAAGCGTTATCGAGTGAGCTTTCTCCACCTGTCGTCCCAAAAGAGCTCCCGCCTCCGGTCTCGGACGCGTTATTCACCGCTTGTGCTCATCGAGAAGCTGAACAACTGCTGGCCCGAAACCGAACTGGGCCACTCGTAAAGCAAATTGCACTTATGTTTAAGAGTTGGGAGACGATAGACTTGTCACAGCTGCAGCGCCGATATCCTCGATTGCCACATTTGGAGTTGCATTTGAGGCTGTTGAAGGAACCTCTGAAGATGGTACATCCTGCACGGCAGACGGTCATCGAGATGAACCCGCTAACCTCATCGACAGCGTAAAATTGTTTATAATAGCAACGAATACAATAGCCTTGTACAGTTTATCGAGTGTTTGGAAGTGTTAGGTGTGTGGTTCGGTGCGAACTCTATCGGACATCTTTCGCAAGGTGTTCACTAGCACCTCAAGACCTCACTCTGACTCAAGTTCTCATGGAGAACATGAGCTTGGTACCCCTTGTCGTATGTGTACAGTCATAATTGGTTGAGCCAGTCTCTGAGCGCTATTGCCGTCGTGGAGGTCCGTGACCGAGGTGTGTGGGATTCCCGCGAGACCCAACCCAGCACGGCTCCTCAGTCTGGAATTTTTTTATTTCGCCTAGGTGATTTTTCAGGTATGTAAATGTGACCCTTGGCTTGGTTCATCATTTCGCAAAATGAGGCATTGTATGGATTACTTGTGTTATGAAACCTTATTATGTCAAGTTTCGAATTGAGATAATAATGAAAAGTCACATATTCACCCTGGAAACTTCCAGCACTTGACATGGGCATGCCCTCCTTGAGTTGCCCTTTCAATCGCCTACGTCCTTCGTTATTCCGGCCTAGTTCATCAATAACTTACTCCAACTATCGATTGTCCCTAATGTGGCTTGATATCTTGCACATTGAGTCGGAATTCCCGAGGTTGCGCCTCAGCCCTCTGCCGAGAGACTGCAGTCTCCAGCATTTCCGCAATAACAACTCACACACCCCGAAGGTATTCTGGGATAGTTTCACCTTGTAACGCAGCGTATACAGACGCTATACGTGCCTGATTTAGCCATTCATACCCGCGCAGCGGCTTTCAAGTTGCTATAGAGACGGCCGGTTTCCCGCCTAGGAGGGACTTGAAGAAATTTCACTTTGGGAGAGGGAAAAAATCGGTCAAAGAGGGCAAACTTGGGTGCTCTGAATGGAGCGCGGTGCAACTGAGTGCGATAAGACGAGGTCATATTGCGCATCTGGTTGGTCGTGTGAATCAAAAGAGAGCATCGAAGCGAGCGAGCAATCGCCGCTGCTGGAGAAATCCTATCAAAATTACCTTTCGAGTCTATTAGACCACGAAGGATATCGCATTGACGGTGTGATTTACGTGCCTTGCTACGAAGCGACACAACAGAAGTTTGGTTCCGAGCTTGCCGAAGTTGTACAACTCACCCAGCTTGCGCAGCTAGCCCAGATGGACCCCGCTTCCGCTCAAAACCAACGCACGCCACTGCCGACGATCGACGACTTTCAGACGAACATACGGCAGTTGTACCCTAGGCATCTCACACTACGCAATGCATCACGTCTTGGGGCCTATTTGTGCTCCACATGGGTACAGAGCATCCCAGCTGTTACGAAGATTGTACTATGCCTACTAGTCTTTGGAGCCTTCGTTGGAATGCTTGGCGCTGCTAAGTATACGTCATTCTGTCCGCATTCCATTCAAACTCAACACGCACACATCTCAAGGTACCTCAGCACCGTACGAGACACATCCTCGACTGTTGTACGACCTGGTGGAGCCTCGGGTGTGGGTTCCTCGTCATTGTCGTTATCCGCCGATGCTGTCGACTTGGATGTGCCAAGTTGGACCAATCGACCAATCCTGCTCACACTCGAGGCAACCCTACCGCGGCTTCTGTTCTACCCACTCATATCACCCTCACTGGGATTGAGTATCATGCTGATTTTTGCGATTTATTACCTGGCGAGCTCGATTGAGGAGCATCGTGGCTCTATCTACCTCGCTCATGTCCTGACTGTCCTATCGACCTTGACTTTGGCCATCTTCCTCGCCCTATACACCATGCTCGCATCGCTGTATCCGCCCTTGGTTCAGTCCGATCAGAGCTGGATCCCCACACGATTGGGCAATTCAAGCAACCACCGCTGGTTCCTTTTTGATACACTGCCAACGTGCGCCAGTTCATTCCTTTGCGTTTCGGGAGCAGAGCCGATCGTCCTCGGCCTGCTGTTTGTGGAAGCAACAGTCTCGAACCGCACCAAGCGCCATCTGATGGGCCTGTCGATGGGCATTCCATCTCCTGTTTATCCCTTCATTATGTATCTTATCTTCTCACTTTTCTGGCTCAAGTTTAACCTTGGCCATATGGCTGGATTGATTGCAGGAGCCATGTATGCTTACGTTCCTGCCCTCTCGCTGAGTCCCGCGACTCAGCACCGTGTGGATCTTTGGTTCGGTCTTTACACGCCGCCTCCATCACAGGATGATAAGGGCGAAGGTCAGACAGAAAGAGCCGGCGATGCTGAGACGAGCGAACAGAAAGTCGCCGATAACCCCGCTCTCAGAGCGATTGCATCCAGTCCTAATAGCAGCTCATCCGAGGAATTCTCGCGTTACGCGGCGCGCAACGCTATGGCTACAAGCGCTGGGTCGCTTCTATCCCAGGTTGGTCCAGCAGCTTGGTACTCGTTATCGTCGGCTCTAATCCCTCTGGCCATGACCATCTCACCTACGGGTCCCTACATTGATTCAGTCATTCGCAGAGAAATGGTGTCAATGTGGAAACTCGCCTCGGGTGACCCCTCTTCGCGAGAATTTCGGGAGCGCACTATTCATATTACGAAGTCCGTGGGAATTAGTGCTGAAGAGTATGCAGAGAACTACCCTTACTCGACCAACGCAGAGCCATGCTTTGCGATTAACACTGTACGCATGGAATCATCGAAGAAGCATTCGAGCGCGAAGTCGCCTGTGGTTTATTATCCAGGAATTCGCCTAGGCGCAGATTTAATCGAAGCGCATGGTGTCGGCTCACTTGGTGCCATGCTGGGCGGAGGACGGCCCTTTGGATCGCGAGCCCCTAACGTTCCGGAGTATTCTTTCTCTCAGGCAAAGCAGGCACAGCAGTCACAGCGAGAAAATAATATGCAAAGTCCCATTGTGCACGCCACAACTACAGCGACCGCTTCTGTACCCCCGCTACCAGCATCTGGAGCTGCTATGCCAGACTCCAGCAGTGGAGCAGCATCTACTACAAATATCTCGTCCGTTGATGCCCGAAATGAGTCGATCGTAGTGAGTACGAATCTTGATGAGGAGCTAGTACGAATCGCTGCATCTCTTCAGATTGACTCCACAGAGCTGGCAAGGCGAACATCAGAGCTCGTAAGATTCGGATACAAAGAGCAGTCCGCTCTGCGCGCATTGTATATCGCCAAAGGCGATATCACACAAGCACAGGAGTTGTTGCAGGAAATTGGAACCCCAACAACCCTCGATCCACGCGTGGCCGCTGGCCTGGACCCTTCTTCACCACAACTGACGGCAACTCGTAGATCATTAACTAATGGGGCTCCCAACATGTACAAAGCACAGCGCTTGTTAGGAGAGCAGATGGTGAGTGATGACGAAGACGACGAAGAGACCTTGCCTGTTTCTCGCCAGGACGACAAACTCAAACGATAATGTACCAAATATCGGCTGTTACCACAACGTTTACCATACTTAGACGTCGCATATGTTTGTATTGGCCTCTGTTACATAAAAAAACTTGATTTTTCGACACATCTGCACATTATGCCAAAGGATTGCCAGATTAGAATTACCTGGCATTCGAGTCCTCGCCTCGGAGCATCATGAAGTACTTACTCTGCAGACGCGTCAAGAGACCTGGCAAGGTTCGCAGTTTCGAAGGGTTGATGGTATCATCAAATCCGATTCGGTATCGATCAGCAACAATCATGGCCGCATACAAAGAGAGCTGCTCCTCTGGACGACTCAGTTGGCTGACAGTCATGGCCATCGTGACTGCAGCGTTCTTTGCTGCCGCGGAACCGGTATGTGCGGCAGCTGCGGTTGCAAACAATGTGAGTTCATCTTCTTCCAGGTTTCCATCTACAGCTGTAGAAGGCGCGTCATTTGCCGATATTCCATTTCTACTAGGTGCATTCGAACCATTGGACCCTTTCTGAGAGACAATAGGCTTAGGATTACGAGTTTCACCGAGCATGCGATGCGTCAAATCGATTGCTTCATCGGCCATGGCAGCAAGGTCAATATGCGGTAAAGAGGGAGCGAAGTGGATTAGAACCGAAATGTACTGGTCGGCAGTGAGGAATCCATCTTTGTTCATATCGGCTTCCTCCAGCTGCTGAAGCAACTTCTTACCATATGCACTCATATAGTCAGAAAACGCCTGGACAGTGCACAACAACAGCTCATCGACACCAATAAGTGCAACACCAAATGTTGAGGCCGATTCATCCCAGGTTGGAGACCAGGGCCGCTCTTGGTAACTGTCACGCTGCATGTCCATGAAAATGCGGTTTCTGACTTTTGAAACTGATGACTCAGGAATATTTCTCAAAGTCAGGAACTCGTATGGAAGAACAATTCCATCCTTGTCCAGATCCATTAGGGAAGCAAGGCGTTCACACTCTGAGCTTGTCCAGGCTAGCTTGTACTTATTGGACATGGACAATAGCCGAGAGGCGAATTCTGTAACTGAGAACTCGACGTGAGCCTCCGTTGCTGCATTAACATCATTCGATGAAGAGGGGTCCGGATTCGGCGTGTCTCCATCTTGGTGTTGGGCAGGACTGGCTGCATTACCCTGAGCCCCAGCCGATCCAGCATCTTCATACTCAGGCAAAATAAACTGTGATGGAGATAGCACCGACTCTGCACTGGTCAAATCAGGCTTAGTCGCAGCTACGGCAGTTTCGCCGGTGAGGGCAGTTACAAGCTGTTCATAGCCAATCTCTTCAGCCACGTCTTGGAGGAAAGCAGTAATATGGGCTTGCGTCAGTGCCCAGCCGCGCAACGGATTCGTTCGCTCGGCCTGCATAAACATTGGCGGATGTGAAGACGAAACATCGGCATGCAAGAATAGATTGCGATCAACCTTGACAGGAGGAGCAGGCAAGTATACCACCGCGCAGGACTCAAGTAGTTTGTAGCCATGTCCCAAAACCTCATCATCCAGACCGTTTTCTGCAAATCCGCGGTGTAGGGCCTCAAGCGCCAATGAAAGTGGGACGAACTGAGTGCAACCTTCGGCACCAGGCAGCACCGGTTGCATCTGTGCGTTTGGATGCACAGCTGTAGCAGCTGGCACTTCACCATTGCGCTTAGCAGCGACATTGGCCTCACTAAAAACCTCGTTTGGACTGAATGCCAACACAGCACTTGTTGCAGCATCTCCAAGAATGCTGGACTGAGCAAATGATGAGCTAGAGGATGCCTGTTGGGACTGCTGTTGTTGTTGTTGGAGCTGACGACGTCGGCCTGCAGGTGTTGCGTCAGGTCCATTCACAAAGCTCTGCAACTGCTGCTGTTGCTGCTGCTGTTGCTGCTGCCAGTTCTGAAACACCAACATCTCCGAGGCAAAGGCGGATGGACCGCGCGTTAGAAGCTTGTGAAGAGAAGTCAATACGCGGATAACTCCCGCTGCGGTGTGATTTTGTGCAAGCGACGGCAAGTCTCCATAACCATGTTGGCTTCTTGACTGATCTCTTGAGTTAAGGTTCACAGGAACATCCATCTTGGCATCGAGTCCTAGGACAAGCGCGGCAGATCGAGGATCGAATAACATGAGCGCTCGATCGTGGACAAGGGCAATTAAGGCATTGAGCACAGACGTCACCGTACTGACACCATAGGGAGGAACAGGGGCATCTGAGTAGAAGTTGAGCAGATCTTGGAACAACTTCAGTCGAAGCGTGCACGAAGGAGGGCAAGCAGAATCCATGAGAGCCAGAGCCAAGTCATGCAGCATACCTGCAACAATATTTTCGCCTGCTGCTCGATTGCAGAGTAACGTCGTCGCATTGGTCACACCACCTATCGTACTCACTGCTTGTTTACCACCCTGTTGAGGCTGCTTCCGTGAATCGAGCAGGTTAAGCGACGTAGCGTCATTGGGCACTTCGCTGAGTGCATTGCCACCCGATGCACGGTGATCTCTGGGAGTTTGAGCGAGGTCCAAGAAAAACTCTGCAAACGTTCGCTGAGCGCGTGACGCCAGCTTGGGGTACGCCACCGAGCGAGGATGCTTCATCCACGCCTGCTGCGTCAGGTCCTTGAGCGCCCTGTGTACAAGCACCAACTGTGTACGAGCACTCAGCGCCAAGTAGTCTACGCGGCCAGTGGGTAGTCGACAGGCACCTAGTGTAATTGGACGCGAAAGATGTAGTCTTCGAAGAATTGGTGGAGTGGTCACTCTTCGACGAGTCGTCATCGTCATATTGTTCAGTCCGCTGAGGCTCTTGAACAACTCCTGTAGATTGATCTCGGCACTGGACTGCGGAATGGGAGTGGGACTGTTGAGCCCATCTTGAGGACTCAAGGGTGGTTCGGCTACAGGGTTTGTTGGAGAAGAAACGGTCATCAGAGCGATGGGAGGGAAGTAGTTGCTGCTGCGAGCAGCAATCAGTGCGATGTTCTCACTACTTGCGATACTGCCACCAGTGGCTAAGACACTTGCGTCCTTTCCTGTTCCCAACCCATCCAATAAGGCCTTGGAGGCAGGTGTAGTCTCAACTATATCTGGAGAGGCTCCGGCTCCATTGACTGGAATAGGAGTAGTGGCTTTTGGTGCGCCTGTGAGTAGGGCTAGATATGATGGCTCCGCTGCTTGCAACTGGTCGCTGGAGCCAGACGACTGTTTGAGCACGTCCGGCAAACCAAAGATTCGACCGTTTACAGCAAGATCGCCTTCATCTGTGTCAGCTGCTAGCAAATCGACCATGCTCTCAACCTGTTCCAAGACAACAACACGTAGTGACTCAGGATCTCCCACAGCTCCCGCATAGGACTTGAGCTCTCCCAAATGCCTTCGTAGTAAGGACATTGTAAATTTAGAGGAGCCCTCCGGCATATAATCTGGAGGGTGGCCCAAGCTATCGGCTTGCATTGATGAGCCCAATTCACTTGCGCTTAGTCCACTCGTCGTTCGGCGTGCTGACTGTGACCCACCTGCTGTTAAGACGTTGCTTCGCATGGGTAAGGATGAGAAGCGAGCACGGCGGATATCTTCACGTTCACGTTCCAGCATCCTGGCGCTCTCCGCGACGCGGGCCTCGATTTCGGCCTCAACAGCCAGACCTCGCTCGATTGCTGCACGATTAGCGTCGTGCGCACTATCGATCAAGCGATTGAGGCCGCGCGCTAGTTCCTCTCTTGAGCTTGGCTGACTTTCGAGAGTTTGCAGCATCGCACTAATCTCCGCGACGATACGACGCATTGCCTCGACCTCGATGCTGGTCTCAGCATGCAAAGTGTAATGCCGCCCGCTCTTCAGAGTTTCGATCACGCGTTTAAGTCGCGACACCTCTGTTCGCAGGATTTCCATTTCTGTCGCCATAGCCGAGCATTGCCGTTTCAATAAGTCACGTTGAAGCGCGACAGACACCGCATACAGTGGGTAAGCCGATGTCTGGTCCGCTTGTCCTGAGGCTGGGACGACCGCATGCGAGTCGTGACTTGTTTTTCCCATTCCAGATTCTGTGATGCGCAACTGATTTTCGGTCTCAAGCGCTGAGATTCGGTTCTTCAGTGCCTTCACGGCAATACTACGACGACGCGCAAACGCCTCAAAAACAAGCGCAGTCGCCTTCGCAATCTGATCCAGCAATACACCGATAGCTACATTCTTGGATGCGGACGCAGACGCCCGCAAAGCTTCGAGGATCGGGTTCCACTCGTTCTGGTCTTCGAACCCCTCAAGCTCTGCGTCGGGGACTGGTGTCTCGGATTTCATCCCCTGTGCGGATTTTGTGGGCATATACGGGTTGCAGTCATTCCAGGCTGTGGCAAGCGCCAGTGAGGATAACCGACCGATGCTCTGGATTAACGAGCTAGCCGCGGCGACGAGTTCGGGCTCTGTGTCACAATCCGTGTCCGAATTACCAGCCGGCCCAGCTCCAGCAGGAGCAGCCTCAACTTGGCTCTTCAGCTTGCGAAGCGCCTCAACGTATTTGCTCAGTGTGGGCTGAGAATCCGCCGGCGATGGACCTGTAATCAGAGGGGTGGAGGACGTGCTTGTGTCGTCCAGTTGTTCCACAGGAAGCATGACGGCTTGCATCAAAGCTCGCCAGGGATCCTTCTCGGGAGGTACGGAGGCACTGGGGTCCTGCTCCGAGGTGCCAATTTCTTGACGTGAAGATCTTGCCTCCACCGCACCCTTGAGCATCAAGTCTCTGGTTCGTGGCTGTGTTAGGGACTGCAGCTCTTTCTGCAAACGTCTGTGTGCAGCTCTTAGAATACGCCCACGCAGAACTGGATGTGTGCTTTCCAAAGCGGAAATGAGCGCAGCTCCTGCACGCGACTGCTGCTGAGAGATGGGTAGAGCCAACTGAACAGCTTCATAGTTGGCTTCCAAATCCGATCTCAGTGCGGCGAAGGTTTGCAGGAAAGAGATTGTTTGGGTGTGCGCTCCGAGCGTGCTTTTGACTGGGACAAGTACGTCTCGGTTGGCTAGTGCCTCTTCAAGTGCAGCAGCAGCCTTTGCATTCGCCTTTCGCATTTTAGCCTCTATCCGAAGTGGGTCGCGTTCACCGGGCCTAGTCGCAAGGAAGTTTTCTTTCACTCGTTCCGCCAGTCGCAGCTGGGACTCCTCCAACGAGGAGCTCTGAGGGCCGATTGACTCACGAACCATGCTTGCGAGGTCTTCCATGATTTGAGCAACAGTGGGAAGCGTCTCAGGTGTCGTCAATGATTGCAGAGGGTTCGAAGATGCTCCTTGGGTTGGCCTTCGAACCAAAGTACCCCCATGGCTGGAGGGGGCAGAACGCGCAGAACCGAGGCCAGCTGGCGAAGTGACGTGGTCGTCGCTCGCAAATGGGGACTCCAAGAGCTTCGACACGTATTCTGAAGCGATCCCAGACTTCAGTAACGGCCGAGGTGAATTGCGTCGGAGTCCGAATGGAGTATAGTCTGATCTTTGGCGTAGCGAAGCTGGGACTTCGGTGGGTGGTGCGATCTTGCCCGTCTTGCTGACAAAGCCGTTTTCTTGCACATACTCGCGTACTTCAGGAGGAAGGGTTCGTAGATAGCGTCGAGCGTCGGCAGGGAGCATGGTCTGGACTTTTGCGAGGGCTATGCGCTGCATGGCATCAAGCTGGAGGGATGTTGGGTTGGGTCGCAATACAGATACGTCTGATAACGCTGCACTGGTCTCGCTATCGGCCGCAGTTGAGCGCGAAAGGCGCGATGAGGCCCCGCTTCTGTGTCCGCCTACGGGTTCGTCTGGGACGGCGGCGATGAATTCGCGGGTCGCACGGCTCATCGTCTCGGGTGGCTGAGACTGCCATGGCAGCGGTGAGCGAGCGTCCCACCCGCTATACGACATGGCGGTGTGGATATGTCTCTAGCGCCTGGATGTGGCTCGGAACGGCGAGGAAAACAGCGCGAGAGCGGAGAAACCGTTGCGGCTCCTAGTCTATGTCCAGGATAGGGGGTGGTCGGGGGAGGTGCACGTGAGTTTGGGGGTATCATCGAGCATTGAGCAGCCACCGGGAATCAGAATGAATGATTTGTTTGTAAATGCACTCACTCCTATACTACTCTTCAGCATGCTACACAATGTTGTTGGAAGTGAATAACGGATCTCGATCATGCGCCGCTCTCTGACTGGCTGAGGACGGGCACCCAGCCACGAGACTAAGCCAGAGGCTGTTGCAGGACAGGAGACACTGTGGCGCTTATTGCCAAGGCTAGACCGCACATGCATCCGCTCCAACCTGATCGGTCGAGTCCATACAGCAGCCAGTAGATTCGCTTTCTCGCGTGCGAAAGTGGGGATATATTTTACTGAGCAAATTTCCAACTTCGAATTCAGTCCTATCCCAGCATGTGTTGCATTTCTCGGTTGGGTATTAAGCCTGGGCATGCGTATGTGTCTCATTCCGCAGTCAGAGTGTGCATAGAGTTCAGTCAAATGTTCAGTGGGGAGGTTGCCACAGGGGGTGATGGAAAACTTTCGTACCTAGTCCCCTGCCCTTCCTTCCTGTTCGGGTCGGTCGGTCGGTCGGTCGGTCGGGAACGTTCCGAAAATCCGATGGGTGAGCTTTGCGATCGCGTCCCGGGGTGAAGGAATACTGGATCGGAGAGAGGGAAAGGATAAAAAAAAACTAGAGTGAAAAGAGTGTGAAAAAGAGTAAAATACTCGGGTTATGAGCGATATAGTCGAGTGTAAATGAATTATATCGATGGAAAACTACACATTACTAGATATAATCTAGTTTTTATATCACATCACCTACCGTAATTAGAACAAATTTACGTCTTTTTCACCTCCCACACACTGAACTTGTTTCTGACCCGAAACTCCGCCCTAGTTTTCTCGCTGCGTAGCACATGTCACCAATCGCATCCAAACCCGCATCAGCTCATCGACAAGATCGCCTCGTTCTAACCCACAGTGTAGAATGTTTACCGTCCGGGCTGCATCCAAGGCTGCTCAAAAGCTCAGTCAGGTAAGTACTTTCGGACCTTGCGCAGTCGGACTTTCGTCGGAGTTTGCCCTGTTTTGTGCTGGATCTGGTGGTAGTGGGGTGCTAATATTCATATTACTTATGGTGTGTTGGATTACATGGGTTGTATACTATTGATATATAGATCAACAAAGTCACTGCTGCGCGCGCGTTCTCGTCCGCTGCTGGCAATGATATCATTGGTATCGATCTCGGCACGACCAACTCGTGCGTCGCGATCATGGAAGGTAAGAATGTGCGCATCATTGAGAACTCCGAAGGTGCTCGCACTACGCCCTCCGTCGTTGCTTTCACTGAGGATGGCCAGATGCTCGTCGGCCAGCCCGCACGCCGTCAGGCTGTCCAGAACCCTCAGGGTACCTTCTTCGCCACAAAGCGTCTGATTGGCCGTCGTTTCAACGACCCCATGACTCAGAAGGACATGCAGATGGTGCCTTACAAGATTGTTGAGGCTCCCAACGGTGACGCTTGGGTTGAGGCTCGTGGCAAGAAGTACTCACCCTCTCAGATCGGTGCTTTCGTCTTGATGAAGATGAAGCAGACTGCTGAGGACTACTTGGGCCGCAAGGTGAGCCAGGCGGTCATTACCGTGCCTGCTTATTTCAACGATGCACAGCGTCAGGCTACCAAGGATGCTGGTAAGATCGCAGGTCTTGATGTCAAGCGTATCATCAACGAGCCCACTGCTGCCGCTTTGGCTTACGGTCTCGACAAGAAGGAGGGCCAGGTCGTTGCTGTCTATGACCTCGGTGGTGGTACTTTCGATATTTCCATCCTTGAGATTCAGTCCGGCGTCTTCGAAGTCAAGGCTACTAACGGTGATACTTTCCTCGGTGGTGAGGACTTCGATGCCGTCTTGGTTGATTTCCTTATTCAGGAGTTCAAGAAGCAGGAGGGTATTGATCTCTCCAAGGACAACCTTGCTATGCAGCGTCTAAAGGAGGCATCTGAGAAGGCCAAGATTGAGCTCTCTCACACTCTCACTACTGAGATCTACTTGCCCTTCATTACTGCTGACAAGAGCGGTCCTAAGCACCTTCAGTACAAGCTCACTCGTGCTCAGCACGACAAGATGGTTGACCACCTCCTCCAGAAGACTCTTCCTCCTTGCGAGAACTGCTTGAAGGACTCTGGCTTCAGCAAGAAGGACATCAACGAGGTTATCTTGGTCGGTGGTATGACCCGATGGCCCCGCCTCCATGAGGTCGTTGAGAAGTTCTTCGGCAAGCCCCCGAACCGTTCTGTCAACCCTGATGAGGTCGTCGCCGCTGGTGCTGCTATTCAGGGTGGTGTGCTCCGTGGTGAGGTTACCGATGTTCTTCTTCTCGATGTCACTCCCCTCTCACTCGGTATTGAGACCCTCGGTGGTGTCTTCACTAAGTTGATTAACCGCAACACCACTATCCCTTGCAAGAAGTCTCAGGTCTTCTCCACTGCTGCTGATAACCAGACTCAGGTCAGCATTAAGGTTCTCCAGGGTGAGCGTGCCATGGCTGCTGACAACAAGCTCCTTGGTGAGTTCGATCTCACTGACATTCCTCCTGCTCCTCGTGGCCGTCCTCAGATTGAGGTTACCTTCGATATCGATGCTTCCGGTATCGTCCACGTCTCAGCTCGTGATAAGGCAACTGGCCGCGAGCAGGCTATCACTGTTACTTCCAACTCTGGTCTCTCCTCGGCTGATCTTGACCGCATGGTCCAGGAGGCTGAGCGTCACCAGAAGGAGGATGCTGAGAAGCGCGACTTGGCTGAGGCTAAGAACAGCGCTGAGAACCTCATCTACAACACTGAGAAGGCTCTCAATGAGCACCGCTCCAAGCTCGATGCTGACACCATCTCGGCTGTTGAGGCTGAGATCCAGAAGACTCGCGATGCTCTTGACAACAACAACCTCGAGCAACTCAAGGCTGCTATCGAGGCTTTGAACAAGAGTGCCACCAAGATCGGTGAGGCCGTCTACAAGAACAGTGGTTCTTCATCGTCCTCATCATCTAGCTCTGAGTCCAACGCTAAGGATGCAGAGTTCGAGGAGAAGAAATAAGCTGCATTTGCTGCGACTGCTTCATAATATTATTATTAAACCCTTGCTATTATGTACACAAACACACAGGCAGCTTGGCTTCTTTTTTTGTTCACAGTGAAAAATATACGACTTCTTCATGCAGCTCTTAGTGATGGTTGCAATGAGATGTACGATTCTTTATTTATTCTTCGATATAATGACAGTACATTCTCAGGCAAGCATGCCAACATGAGGCAGCGTGAGTGAGCCAGGTCGAAGGTCCCGGTGTTCTGCTTTGTTCCGCAACACCTAATCCCTCCGACCCACAGACCACAACTCCCTCGTCCTCACTAGTCCAATTCACTTACTCACTCGCCTCCTCATGCACTATGGGGCAGTTAGATTGTCCGACTTCGCATAGCAATATGCGTCGCACCAGTTTGTTCCATTCATGTGAGTTCTACACAATACAGCAAATTTACTATAATTAAGAACAACCATCAGTGCATCATGCGTAACATATATTCAGGACAAAAGTCTGGCCTCTGGTTAATCATGTAATCTTTTTCGACTCTGTTACTTGCGAACAAAGGCGCGTAGCTGCTTTAGACGTCCCACTGCCTGACGAAGGATATCGTCGCTCTGGGCAAATGCAAAACGAAGCAGGTTGTAGGCCAATGGCTTATTCTTTTCACAGTAGAATGGAGAGGGTGGGATGCATGCAACTCCCATCTCGCTGGTCAGCCAACGAGCGAGGACCCAATCACGAGACTCTCCCGGCCATTGGTCGAAGCACTTTTGCGGGATTTCAATGTCAGAGCTGTCAGCCATAACGAAGAACGAACCTTGGGGCTGAATGGGCTTGAAGCCAGCCTCGCGCAAGCCATCGCAAAGGATCTGTCGCTTGGTAAGGTATGAATCTCGAAGCCACTTGAAGTAGGTTTCGTCCTGCTTCGGTCCGAAGGTAGGCTTCTCTGCCTGCGTGAGTGCGTTCGCTATAGCAATCTGAGATGGAGTGTTGACAGAGAATGAGACCCATGAGCCTGCAATGCCGAGACCCTGGATCAAGTGCTTGGGGCCAATTGCCCATCCAATCTTCCAGCCCGTGCAAGAGAAGGTCTTACCCGCCGAGGATACCGTCAAGGTACGCTCATACATGTCCGGGAGGGATGCAAAGTGAATATGCTCGCCTTCATATACGAGGTGTTCATAGACTTCGTCTGCGATCACCACGACGTTGGGGAACTCGCGAACCACGGCTGCAATTGCTTCAAGTTCTGCACGAGTAAAGACCTTGCCAGTTGGGTTGTGAGGTGTGTTGAGAATAAGAAGACGGGTCCGCTCATTGAACTGGCTACGGAATGCTTCCATATCGAATGTCCATTCGGGGGTCTTCGTCTCTGCATTTTCCTCGAGAACGAGTGGCACGGGCTTGAGTGTTGCTCCACACATCTCAGACTGAGCCAAGTAGATATCAAACGTGGGTTCGAATGCGACGACTTCATCACCAGGGTTGAGCAAACTCTGAGTGGCGTTGAAGATCACGCCCGTGGCACCGTTGCAGATGATAACCTCAGTCTGTGGATCGATCGTGCGTCTAAGTCTTGGAGTATAGATCTCGGCAAGTTTGTTGACAAGCATGAGGTTACCAGCGGATCTGGCATACTGATTAGCAAGGTAATTGAGTCCATTCTTCTCCAGTGTGGCATCGGCCAAAGCCTGCTTCACAAAGTCTGGGGGAGTGAAGCCAGGGAAGCCCTGTCCCAAGTTGAGAGCATTGTACTTCTGCGCCATGGGTGTCATGTGGTGCCATACGGTGGGTTCAAGGAATGACATGAGCCGTTTGGCTGGGTTAAATGAGAGCGCCAACTTCTGGCCCGCGTTCGACTTGGTCTCCTCGGTCATGGTGTTGCTCAGTCGCGAGGTATATGCGAAGTAAATTCACCCTTCGAGAGCCGAGTTCGCTGATTTTTTCCACCCCTGTTCGGGTTTTGCCCAGATGTCAGACGTCGACGCTGCTGGCGTTTTTGGTGCTTGGTGCGTGCATAGCCATAGTGAATGATTGGGATACTCGGGAGATATACTCTCCAGCGCCTTAGCTGTATGGAGATTAATGTTTCAAGCGAGCTTGCATCTCACACGATGGATATATATGTATATCCATGCACGCACGTTGATACAACTGGTTAGTGTATGATTGTGTGTATGTAGGCTCATTCATACGAATATGCTCCACAACTAACTTTACAATGATTAGTAATCCGGCGAGAAGAGGTATTTCTCCTCAAGATCGACTTCAACAACCTGAGATTTCTCCTCCTTATGCTTCCTGAACGGAGGTTTACTCCTTCGCATGAGCGGCTTTCCGACGAACTTAGTGATTTCGGCGTTCGTTCGCGCATTCGTCAAGGCAGCATGCTCACGCTCATCCTGCTGAATGGCAGCGAGCTTCTCCTGGTGGCTTGCCTTGGAGCGCTCGTCGTTGCAGTGCTCTTCGGCATGCTTGACCTCCAAAGCCTTCTCCTTTGAGATTGCGGCGTAGGTGAGGATCTCGTTCAGTCGGCGATCCAATTCGGACTCGAGCGCACGAAGCATGTCAACGGGATCAGGCTGCTCTCCGGAGCAGAACTTGGTGTACACTTCGCGGATCTTTACGGTCAGACTCTGTAGCAGCTTGTGCTGATTTCCAGCTTGAGAACCGGCATGAGCACGCTGCTTAAGAGCCTCAGTCTTCGCTCGTTCTGCCGCAATCTTAGCGCCCAAATCCGCAATATTCTGCTGCAGCTGACTCGTCTTCTCAGTCAACTCATCCTTGAGCTGCTGGTACTTGCGATTCAGCTCTTCGAGGGTTTCTTCAGTTTCCTGTACATTCTGAATCAGGAAGAGATTACGCTCTTCGAGCTGGGCAAATAGACTGAGCAATTGCTGAGGATCGCGGAAGTGCATATACTGCGCTTCATCATCTTCGGAGTCCTCATCATCGTCATCTGACTCAACACCATCAGCATCTACGCCGCTGACCGTCAGCGACGAGAGATTGGGTAGCGCTCCGTCGGTTTCTGGTTTTTCACCCTGCGCCAGTCGTCGGCTGAGTTCCCGTCCTGCCCGGCGTTGCGCGGCCTCGGCCTGCGCCTTTTGTGCGGCCTCCAATTCTGCAGGAGGTGTTAGACTGTCCAAGAAGCGCTTGTACTTTTCGCAGTTCATCAGCTGATCTTCAGCGCGTTGGATTTCATTGTCCAGAGTCTCGGCAATCGCCTTGAGCCGCTTCAGCTCAGCAGTCTTTTCCTGCTTTTCCTTAGTTTCACGCTCAGCCGCCTTGAGTGCTTGGTGAGCTCGTCGGTCGTTCTCCTTGAGGAAAGCATCAAATCGCATGGCATCCTCCTCAAGCATTCGCTCAGCGTTGCGCAGAGCTTCTTCCTTCTGCTTTGCTTTATCCTCAAGCTTCTGGATCTCCTTCTTCTTCGTGTCGAGTGACATCTGCATGAGGAACATCTCACGCTTCTTTGCAATGAACACGGCCATGTTCTCCTTATCCTTGCGTCGTCCCTGGAACGAATGTGCAGCCGTGACTTGGGATGCCTGCGAGTGTTTTTTCGCCCGCGCTGCGCGAATTTGGCTTACACGGATCGCGGTGCCGTCGTCCTTCGTCTTGTCCCAGATCTTTGTGGTCATGTTGAGCTCTCTCTGGCGCGCCTTCTCCTGTCGCTCGCGTTCTCGTAGCGTGAATACGTCCTCATCGGTCATTACGAAGGGATTCCTCTCCAGCTCTCGCTGGTGGAAGTATTCCTCGAGCACATCCTAGAGTTGTGGTGGAATTGGGAAGGTCAGGGTGGATGATACGTGAGATGGTACTGTAAGCGCAAAGTTCCTCGCCATAGCCACGCAAACTTTGACGGTTTCAGTCAACAGCCACCTTAGACCTCGGAGTCAGGAGTTGGAACAGAGATCCTTTCAAGCCTTAAGCAGGCGATAGCTTCAGTGCGCATCAAAACGAGTACGTACCTCCTTCTTGCTCTTGTGGCCGGCCTCAATGGGCGGAAGGGCGGTGGTTGTGGCCGCCGCGGCCGCCCGAAGTGTGTTCCCAGGCCCTGGGTTTTCCACGAGCATCCGTGAAGTGGCGCTCATTGGATAGTATCTGGTTTAGTTTCGAGTACTACAAGCACTACAGTCCAATTGTCGGTGCAAACCTGTGCCTAACTTTACCGTTGTTTATCTCACGCACCTGCGTCAACGCTCCAAATCGCGTGCCAAAGCAATCTAGTAGAAGTAACGAATTTTGAAGTTTCCTGGTCCATATCCGGGCCAGGACGGATAACCCGCCCGGACGAAAGAGAAACGGTTTTCTCAAGAAAAAACGTTGACGGTTTGGGCTTGGATTTCGCGTGAGCCACGAGTGCTGTTTCACTGCCGTGCATTTGGGCCTGTAGGTGTTGGTCAGAGCAGTTGTTTCGCCGGCTCAATCAAGCTATCCACGCAAGCATCATTGAGTATAGCCTTACACAAAGAATTGGCTGCTGAGTCCAGACCTGGAATACGATACTGACTGGGCCCGTTTGCGGTGTGTGACATCTCATCTAGAATCAATCGTCGACGCCACTGCCGACTCGCTGTGAACTGAGCCACTGAGTCTGATTGGAGAAGCTAGGCCCGCCTTGAGTGACCGAAACCGTACGCGGGATGGCAGCCAAGAACGCGGCCTACGTCGCGGATGACGCACTGTACGCCGACGACTACAGCTTTGAGGATGACATGGGGAGCACCTTCCTCACCGCAGGCGCTGGTGCTGGTGCCGCTGGCAGCGACCCTATGCCCACGGGAGGAGCATCAGCCTCGGCATTAGGATCATCGGGAACAAACGGAGCCATGTCGCCCGGAGGAGCAGAAGGAGGAGGAGGAGGAGGAGGAGGACCTATTCCAGATCAGGCCTATATTCACCTGGACCAGAATGAGGGCCTGATGGGTGGACATGAGTCTCATCCCATGGACGGCAGCATACGACTCGCCCCCGATGTAAATGAAGTCCATGGCGAAGAGCTGGATGGCATGCCGAGCAATCCCAGGGAGTTGTATCATGATGTAAACCCCTATAACGAGGATGTAGCGGCGCTGAACCTAGACATTAACCAGTTCCGTTCACAGATGTATGGCGATGAGGCTGGCGCAGGTACCTCCTACTTTGGAGACCATGAAACGAAGGGTTATGGTGGACAGGAAGGAAGCAACTGGGGCAATGGTGATGATTCGAGCCTCTCTCGGGCCCTGATGTCATATGACGGCGAGGATCAAGCAAGTCCGTCAAGCGGAGCATCTGGCAGGGGCTCGTCTGGACGAATTGGAGAGTACAGCATGCCCCAGCTCCGGGGAGCCACAGGAGAGGTCAGCCAAGAAGACCGTCTGTCTCTGGAACAACTGATCGGTCAAGTTGAGCACATGATGCGATTGTATGAACAAAATGCACAGTACATGGATGCCGAACGCACACGACAGCATTTGGAGAACCTGAGGAAGCGGAGGACGCAGTTCAATCGGAAGGAATTGGAGGCGGCCCAACAAGCTGATGTCCAGGTGTTCTTCGAAATGGTGGCCCGGCATCAAGCCAATTTTGACCAGGTCTGGGCTCGCAAGCTGATGGAGCATAAGCTTCGCGCAGATGACTTAATTGACCAGCTGAAGTGGAAACATGATGATCAACAGAGGGAGCTGTACCATCGTCTCAGGAAAAAGCGCATCCCCAAGTTCTCCGTCGAGTTGCTGAACTTGCGAAAGCGACAAGTCTTGCTAGCCAAAGCACAAAAGTATCTAATGGCCGAAAAGATCAAGCGGAAGGCTGACTTGCTTGAGGCTATTGAGATCGACAAGATCCGCAGAGTTGCCAAGCTCGATAACCAACTGCACTTCGAGGCGCTCCTGAAGCAACAACAGTGGGATAGACAACAACTCGCTGCAAAGCTAAGGCTAGAGCGTATGGCTTTGCTTGAGGCTAAGGCACAGGACTTCCAGCGACTTAAGAACCGACTGCGCAACTCAGAAATGGAGCTGAAGAAGTCCCACATCCGTCAAATGCTCATCGCAGAGCGCAAATTACATCCAGTGTACAGCACCGTGCAACCGAAGCATGGAAAGAATAGTCTAACGCACCAAAACCAGGGTGGCAGTAGTGGAAATTTGAGCGATTCAAGTCTACGAAGTACTGGCGCCTCGATTGCGCTCACGCAGCATCCCCAATCCAAGCCCAGTGTTCGTGAACTTACCGGTCAGGGTCGAGCGTCCAGATAAGTGGGAAGTGGAAATAGTAGTACCTCCTCCACAGACTCCACTAGATTTCGTCCTCCCTGTGGTCAGTCGAACTTAAAAACACATGGACTAACGCATTCACCCTTATAACGCTTGTTCAAGATGAGCTTCCCTTATGGTATGCAGGTAGACTATGGTATTCACTTCAACATACAAGAGTGTTGTACTATTTGTAATGCGATTGGTATATTGCCATGATGACTAACACTATATTTCATGATAGCTGTTATACAGGCCCTCCTGGATATCATTTACCGCCCGCTATTACCCGGGGCTCTACCCCGCATAGAGCGCTAGACCAGCACGGAAGCCAGTGACGCACTTGGGATTTGAACCAAGAATCCGAAACTTCTGGAGAATTTTCAACTTTGTCAGCGGGCTGAAACGGGGGTATCGCAGTACGCACCCTCGCGATAAGATGTGATTAAGTCATGTTTCGCGACTAGATCCATACTATCGTCGTGTATTTATCCTACTCTGCTTACCATTACTCCCCTAATTCACGCGGTTTCTACTCAGATCTTGACTGCGCACACTGACTAGGCGCGATTCTACTCCACATTGTGACTCAATTGTCCCATGCTACCCCGTTCTACGACTGTCTAGGCACGCTACTATGTCGTCCAATTCGTCCAAGGCATCTGCGGTGGGTGCCGTCTTGGGTGGTATCCAGAAGTCGAATGAGCAGCTTGGAGCTCTCCGCGCAAATCAGCATACGGCTTCCGCTATGCCTGCGGCGGCAGCGGCGACAGGCATCGCGTCGGGTCTCTCACATGATATTGCCCTACCCACAGCTCAGACTGTAGCTGGCATGCCGGCTGCTTCCTCCACTGCCGTCATCCGAGGCCCCGCTGGCTTGGGCCAGATGATGCGACCTGCAGCGAGCCAACCTGCAGCAGCAGCAGCTGCAGCTACGACAATTCAGCCCGTGCCAATCACTGCTGCAGCTGGTCCCAACGTCTATGACAGTATGGTTCAGCCCATGTTGCAAGCTTTACCCGCTGTGGAGAGTTCCGTGGTCGCTCAGCCTACAGTCGGCACGGCAAATCTTCACAGTCTTGCATCGGCTCAGGCAGCAGCCGTCACATCGGCTACGAATCTTCTTCAGCAGCAACAAACCCTGCAGCAACAACAGCAGGTACTGACCTCAATGCTCCAGCAGAGCGCGACCGATCAGCAGCTACTTCTGGCACAATCACAGAAGCGAGCCCTCGAGCAGCAGGTCCAACAGCAGCAGCAACAACTTCAAGCCATCGAACAGCAATTGCAGCAGCAAGAGCAGTTGCGCCTGCAGCAGCAAGCACCATCTGCTGCGAAGGCAGGTTTGTTCTCTAGCCTGCGTGCACAGCAGGAAGAGGTGAGCCAGTTTGCCGAAAAGGACGCCCAAACGGCAGCTTCGACCACCACAAGCACAGTCGGGGCCTCCATGTACGGTATTGATCAGAACGTAATTGACCAGATCTTGAACGATCCAACAAGTAAGTATCATAACAGCAAATTCATCAAACTCATCTCCCAGATTCGTTCAGGACAGGTTAAGTTTGTAGATGATCAGATTGTCCCTGTTACACTTGAGGATCTTCAAAAGAAAGCTGAGGAAGTTGCTGCCGAGGAGGGTTGGGCAGACGAAGACGATGTCCAGGAGTTTGACACGAGTAATTTCCACGCTTATGACGACTATGAGTACACGCCCGAAGAAGAGGCTAAGGTAGCGGAAGAGGCCCTCAGGCGTACCCACGACTGGATTAATCAATGGAAGGAGGCTTATGGTGTTTCTCCTGACCTGAAGGAGGGTCAGGAAGATGAGGAGGACGTCTACTTGAATACCAAAGAGGACGCAGAGCGCATGTGGCGTGAGTACATCGGTGCTGACGGCGATAGTCAAGAATCAAAGGAGCCCACACTCCCCACGTCCATTGCAGATCTGATCGTTCGTGCCCAGGAGCGAATACGCAAGGGTAACGTCATCTTGTACGATTTCTCTCAAGAGAGTCCTTTCCTCCAGGAAGAGGATCCACTTAAGAAGGGTTTGGAGTATTTGGAGGCAGATCAACTCGCTCTGGCCATCCAAGCCTTCGAGGCAGCTGTTCAGAAGGACAGCGAGAACTCCGAAGCCTGGTACCTACTCGGCAACGCGAACAACCAGTTTGCTGCAGCAGAACAAGCTCAGGCTGCGTTGTATCGCTGCATCGAGCTTGATCCCTATCACCTTCCGGCTCTGGTCCTCCTGTCTGTCAGTTTGATCAACTCGAATAACCTGGTCAAGGCGCTTGAGTACTTGAAGCTTTGGATTAAGCGCAATCCCGAGTACCAGGGTAAGGTTGACTTGAGCGCCCTCGAGGCATACGAACAATTGTATGCTGACGACTCAAGCAAGATCTTCGACCCTCAGGGTGTCGACCAAGGACTCTTAGCTGAGGTTGTTAAGGTCTTCCAGGCTGCTACTAAGGTGAACCCCAACGATGCAGAGCTATACAATGTGCTGGGTCTTCTGTTCCACGTTTCTCAAGATTACGATCTTGCGACTGAGGCATTCCAGAACGCAGTCCGTCTTAATCCCAGTGACCATCAACTGTGGAACCGCCTCGGTGCTACCCTCGCTACCAATGGTCATCCTTTGGAGGCTCTCAAAGCATACGACCAAGCATTACAGTTCCGCCCCAATAATGTCCGTCTCCTTAGTAACAGAGTCGTGGCGTTCTACAATGCACGTGACTACGAGAGTGCCATCAAGGCTGCATTGCAGACGCTGGTTATCAATCGCGAGCAGTCCATGATGTGGGACTATCTACGGTCATGCTTGTTCAGGATAGACCGCACGGACCTGCTTGAGTTAATCGCCTTTGAGGATCCAAATGTATTCCGTGCACACTTCGACTTCTAAAGAACCAGGTAACACGTGACTTACTCCGGTTGCAAGACTAGAGGGACAAAGGACCCGCAGTTAGTCTGTAGTTCTGTCTAATACAACTTCAGTTCTACAACAATGTTCTTTCAAACGGGGTATGTATTTAAAGTGCAAATTAACATATGGTGACATAGCGAGTGGTGTTATCTCAGTTCTAGACCATCGCCCGGTCCATCTACGACGTATCCGACACAACTTCCCTGAGAGTCTCATGCTCAGGATTTCACCACTCACCTGGTCCCCCTTGGAGGCATCGTGCTAGCTCGATGACCCAAAAAAAGCTAGTGTGGAAAACACCAATTTCGCTTGGGCAGGCACGTGTGGACGGCGAACACCGCCACCATTTGATGGATACCCCTGCGGCATAGCGCACAAGCAGGGTATTATCTCGACTCATACCACCCTTAAGTTGAAACAGCTTGCAAAAGTCCAACTTCGAGCTAAGATTTCTTCAGTCCAAGACACACTATCGAGTTTATCAGCGGTGGATCGCGCGCAACCGTAACGACGATCGCAGCATGACGTCGCTAGGCAAGAACCCCTTCTTGCCCCCGTGGCTGGACGATGTGAACACTGCCGCACGCGTCATGGCCAGCATATCTGTCATCGTCAGCGCATTCACAATTGTGACCTTTCTGATCTTCCCTGTGCGGCGCAAGTATCCAGTGAGACTTCCCCTTTATCTGTGCGTCGCCTCGTTCGGGCTATCGTTGTTCTCCCTCATCACAGCGAGGAGTGCGTGCGCGTTCCAGTCGGTGGGCCTGTACTATTTCGGCACCGCTTGCTGGGTTTGGTGGGGGATCATCTCGTTCAACTTCTACGACGTCATGGTGCGTGGAAACACGGCCTCCTTCGATAAACGCGAAGGCATCTACAATGCCATCGGCTGGGGCGTGCCCCTGCTCTTTACCATTGTCTCTAAAGCCACAGATGTGCTGGACACGGAGCGACCGATTGACGGCGAGCTCTGGGAATGCTTCATCAAAGCGCGACCCATCTACTACTCATACGTGTCGTTCTATGGATGGCTAGGCTTGACGGTGTTCGTTGGCCTGTTCATCTGGCCTCGATGTCTCTGGAAAGTGTACAGGAGCCATCTGTACACCTCGCTGTCGAGGGCGGAGTCAATTCGAATGCTGGCCTACAGCCGGCACATGTTCTTCATGGTGATATTCTTCATTTATTTCGCGGTTCTTATCGCATTCCACATCGAGTTGGATACCGATGACGACCCTCCTGAGAGCATGATCATGGCAAAGACCATCCTCATCACTTCGATTGGCTTCTTCTCCTTCCTTCTCTTTGGCTTCTCGACCCAGAACTTCCAACTTTGGAAAGGTCTCATCACACAAGGGACTGTCAATCCGAAGGTCGGTGATAGTCCAAGCGAGGAGGATTCGTTGGAAGCGCCCCTAGATGTTGATGCTGATGACGTATACCTTGGCCAGGTAGATATTGCAAGTCCTCAAGCTGCTCGAATGAGCCGTAGCGTACGTATGCATCCGTTTGGCAACGGTGCTGCGACACAAAGCAACGATACAAGAGGTTTGGAAAAGCAATTCATACCATCTGGCCGGGCATACTCGGCCGAGTTTCATTCAATTGATGATGTACTCGGAGTGCGGTCATCGCGAGGTATATCGCTCGCAGCGGCGGCAGCGGCAGCGGCAGCGGCCGTTGCATCTGATTATCATCCACCCGAACTGTCCACGATGATGGCGCCCACTGGGGCGGATGGCGATACTGATGGCGTAGCAGGCGGGTATGACATTTCCAAGGATCTGTATGCGGCGAGTGTCTATATGGCAGGCAGCTCGCTTCCGATATCCGAGGAAGGCAACGACATGAACGAGGGCCTGTACTCGATAATTGGGCAGTCCCCGAGCACCTTTGATTCAACACTCCTCCCCCACTACGAGTCTAATCCAAATCAACCCTGATTAATTTACTGCCGGTTATGTAGTCTCAATTCAATTCAGTTCGTTTTTCTGTCCTTGCAAAGATGCAAGTTGACTGTACATTCGATCGACAATAGCGCTCCGTTTGATGTATTTTTTAGTTCTTGCCTTGTCCCCGCATGGCATCTTTGGAGTACTTTGTATTTTAGCTATTTGTTCTCACAGCACATCGGTTTGGAACCCCGACGTTCAAGGCTGCGTTTGAATCGTATCAGCTCCCATGCTTACTCAGAAGTACTGAGGATTTACTCGTGAGTAAAATTAGGCTGCCTGCGCTCTGCAAACGCTCGCATACCTTCCTTCTGATCCTTCAGCGCAAATGTGCTCATAAACAGCCTTCGCTCTAGACGACAACCCTCGGCAAGAGACGATTCGAAGGCAGCATTCACAGCCTCCTTCGCAAGGATTGCCATCGGTCGCGAGTGTGAAGCAATCTTTGCCGCAGTGGCCATTGCGGTCTCGAGCAGTTTGTCATCGGGGACGACCGCAGCCACCAAGCCCATGCGTTCAGCCTCCTGGGCCGATACGCGCTTGCCTGTTAGTACAATTTCCATTGCCTTGGACTTGCCAACCGCACGTGTCAGGCGCTGTGTGCCACCAGCACCAGGAATTGTGCCAATAACGATCTCAGGCTGGCCGAACTGCGCAGACTCAGCTGCATAAATAATATCGCACATCATAGCAATCTCGCAGCCACCACCCAGTGCCAAGCCGTTGACCGCTGCAATAATGGGTAGTTTGCTAGCTGCAATCGCATCAAACGGAGCGATTTTGTCTCGAGTCGACATCTCGTAGAAGGACTTATTCATCATCTCCTTGATATCAGCACCTGCTGCAAACGCCTTCCCATTGCCGGTGAGAATAATACAACCGCAGGTTGCATCACTGTTGAAGTGACGAACCGCAGCGACGATATCACTCACGAGTGCATCTGACAGCGCGTTGAACTGTTTGGGGCGGTTCATTCGAATGATGCCCACGCGGCCTTTCTTCTCGAGCTCAACGTACTGGAGGGTTGGGAGAGTGGGCTCTGCACCTTGACTGCCGGCACAGAGCTGAGCCACGACGCGATTCAATCTTGCGTAGCTGTGGGCATTGCTTTCTGACTCAGAGCTCATGGTTGAGGGTCTAAATATCTGAGGCGGGGATTTGGGGTAATTTATGCACGCATCCATGAGCTACTATGACACAATAGCATAACTTCCACAATTAAATCATGGATGTGCTGCAAATGCTAGCATTTGATCGCGGCCTCACTGATCAGATCTCAAGATCCCAGTAGATCGACAGTGTGCCCGAAGACCGAAACTTTCCACTGACACAGGGCGACATGCTGGTTCCTCATCAAGCGAGCGGTTGGATTTGAGCGATTGGCTTTATGAATGGGAAGCCGCATGGTGAGAATAGCAAGGTTCACTGTACCGTGTTATAAAAAGCAAATGCTTTGCTGGCAAGGTACTGCTTGAGCTGATGTAGGACTGAATCCATTCATGCTTCCGTTTCATGCTTGACGCCGGCGTCAGCAATCAGTTCTTATTGGCGGTTGGCGCTACGGGCAAGAGCTGAACGAAAAAAGATAACACGCTGGTGTGTTCCTCATCATTTTCTAATTTGTACCTCAAGCAAATGGGTGTTAGCAGTGACCTCTCACGACAAGCGACATGCTCAGATGTACGAGGAACTGGAGTTATTAAGCAATAGGCAGTTCGGGCTGTGTGATAGAGTACAAAATGGAGAATGTTGATGGTGATGCGTGGTAAATGCGCTACATGGTATAACATGGCACGAGTAATCAATATAATGGAACATGTTTTCACATAGTTCAAACAACTGCAACAAACCTACCTGCGGTTTGACGAGCTAGCTTGCCGCATAGATATATACGACTCGAGGTACCGCCGATGCGACGCACAAAACTTCTTGGAGCAACGTAAAATTTACGAAGACGATATCATTAGTGGTAATGCTATTATGAATGACACAATGTATCAAAGATGGGTAAGACAGGAAATGAAACCGGAGTATGGACGTGTCGACTGATGAAAGCTACTATACATGGGATGATTCAGTTGGGAGTGGTAGACGATGCCAAGCATCCAGTCTGCACAATGAACTATTCATACGGAAAGGTATGACCGACCTGAAGGCGTGCCGATTGACGTGGTCAATGTTCACCAGCGACGCTTTCGGTCGAGCGTACTTCTGCTGACTTATTCTCCTTTGTCAGGGTCCGGAGTTTCAGTTCCGAGTTCTGAAGCGGAGCTACTTCCGGTACTGTCTCCTGAGGGACTTCCAGCAGACTGGTTGTTTGAAGCGACTCCCATAATCGTAGGTAATTCAGTATCATTGCCTACAACTGGCGACGGATTTGGTGTCGGTGCATGTGCATACGCCATCAGACGAGTTGGAGTCGTGGCTGGCGACGGGCGCGAGAGTGAGGTTCGCATGCTTGTGCCCGGCAAAGGGATATCCCTTGGGATTTCATTCGGTGATACTCTGAGAAGGAGATCAGGGAAGTCCACACATTTCATTGCATATGCTGTGACATCCATTGGTGGGAAGAACCGTGTAGCGACGGCTTCGAACTTGGGACTTGAGTACTTGATCGTCACCGCACGTGGGGGTTCTCGAGGTTCTGTTGGATTTGCAGTCCATCCCATGATTCTCGTCACGACAGCGGCAACGGCGCTGACACAGTGAGCGAGTGCACTTGCAGTAAATTGGGTCAGGGCGACGAGCGACGGTGGCCAGGCAGCGCGGAGATATCCCACAATCACTGGCAATTGGAATTGAGGAGCCATGTTGAGGTCCAAGGTTTGTGCTGCGGCAGGGAGTGCATCATTGAGAAGATGGTGCGTGAGCAACATGTATCTAGCCAACAGGACGGCAGCAGCGGCTATGGCTGAAGGTTTGTGGACGACATAGACCGCGTCTTGGAGCGCTGCCTCACAAATGTACATGGCGAGATAAGATCCGAGACCACGTAGGCTACCTGCGCGGCAATATCTTGCGCAGAAGTCGTAGGCAGTAGGCACACACAATCCGAAGCCCAAGGATGTAAGAAGGATAGTTTCCATCCGAACGACCTCCTGACGCTGATACGTGTTGTCTGAGATATAGACAAGCTGATCAACCGTTGGGGCGTAGATTTCTTCATACTTGGCCGCGACAAGGATAGCCGTGACTCCGACTAATTGCAACTTGGTTCGGTGAATCGCGACGATGCTGAGCAATCGATCAACGTACTGAACTGCGAGGTAGAGTGTTTGAGGTCCCAACTGGTACTCATCTGCAACCTCAACGAGCCAATCCACAAGTATTGCTCGCATTCCGTACGAGATGTCGTTTTGGACTGCTTCCATGTAGTCGGGCCGAGGACAATACGTTGATTCCAGTTCTAGAAGAGCAGCATGGATATCATCTTCGTACTCATGTGCTGGATCCTGGCCCGTTCGAGTGGCAAACGTAGAGTAGTTAGCAAACCCGGGCACGCGAACCAGACCTGGCTCCCGGCGCGAACCCTGCTCGGCTTGTCTAGGGGCCGCAACAGTCGTGAGGGTCGCGGTTGGCTGAGCTGAGTCAGGTTTTGCCTCAACATTGGTAGACCCTGCAGACTCTCCAACCTTGGTGGTTGATGAACCTGAGCTAGACTCGCCTGTGGATTCGGGATAGTGTTCAGTCATGTGTGCAGCCTTAGCCTCCGCTCGAACACTACCCGCCGATGGATTTGCGAAGTTTAGCTGACGGCTAGGCGATTTGCCTGCGGACATTGGCGTGCCATCCGCGTAAGATTGCTTTTGAGGGCTGGCAAGGGCAGCTGCCGTTGCTGTCATAATCGCGCACTTCGATTCATCGTCGTGCGAGGACTGGGAAGCTGAAGTTGCAGGCTCGGAATCTGAGGACGATCCTGAGAATGTGAGCTTCTGAACGGCTTCATCTTGACCGTATGGGCCATTGGTAAATACACGCTGCTCTCGAACGACCATCTTGCTTGCAGATCCACACAAGGCAGCAGCTTTGTCGGCTGGTGCTGGCGCAGGGCGCTTTCTTGAAGAAAATCCTTCACGCTCCTGATCCGAATGGAAAGCATCTGCAGTTCGTGCAGCCGCAGATTCACTTGCTAATCGCGACTCTGGCAGAGGGGCTAACTCGCTTCCCATGACATCCGCATCCTGGGCAAGTTTCTTCTCGGATGGGTGATGGGGGTGTTCTCGCTGGCTTGAAGCCGGGAGCTGGTTGGTGCTGTGAGTCACGCTAGGCGCTGCCATTGCGGATGAGTCGAAAGTAGCTCGAATAAGGTGCGATGATGGTGCAGAGGCGAGCGTATGCTGCTGCTGCTGTTGCTGCGACGGCTGTACAATCGGTCCTGAGGCATCTGACTTGCGACGCTGGAGGCCAGCTGGCACTGCAGTTGCCGTGCTAACCATTTGTCTCTGGAGTTGCGCCTGCTGCGTATTGACGAGAGGCGGGAGCTGCGCAGGGCGATTACTACTTACCTGCGCGCCGAGGCCATGCGGATGAGGCAGAATGGGGGTTGGGCGCTTCAAACCAGCCTGAGGCACAGCGCTACTGAAGTTCGTGAGTTGCTGTGACGGTATCTGCGACTGAGGTGCAACGCTTGCAGCCGTTCGGTACTGCTGATACTGGTATTGCTGCTGGGACGGATGCAACGGTGCCAGGCCCATCGGTTGGTGAGGGTGCTGCTGAACAGCCGTTCCATGTGGGCGCTGGTTGCTGATATCAGACAGTGCCGACCGCTGCGCCGGCAACGTGAGGGTGGGGACTGCCACGAGTTTGTTGCTGGTCAACGTTTTGTTGAAGCTCGGCCCACTGCTGTGGCGCAGTGTCGTGGAGCCTGCCTGCGTAGAGGTTCCACTAGTGCTGGCATGCGAACCCCCCGGATGAGTTCCGACGTTGGGTGGATCCTCATAGATGTGCACAGTTGAGACACCGTTGGTCTGGCCACCGTGCCGGTCCGTAGTGGTGTAAGCACCACCACCAGTCTCAGCCACGGGACCAGCAGCGGTCCCAGAGGCCACTCCGAGCCGTGATCTTCCGGGTCCAGGAGCAGACATTCGCACACGCTACGTCGGGCCGCACTTCGGAGTCCGAGTGGCCAAGTGCCTGGCGAAGGGTGAGGAAACGAGAGGACGTGTGACTGACGCTGCGCCTGCTTACTAGCTCGCTAGCAATCAGTTCAGGCCAGGTGGGATAGTCGTCTGAGACTCGGGTAGGGTGCCCTTTTGCAGTGATCCGGATGATACGGATCGACGCACGAGGGTTCAAGCTTCGATATCAGGTTCTGTGTTGTCAAAACGCAGACCAGCACACGTGGGCCTAGAGTGGGATATAGCAGATATGCCGGATAGTGAGCTCGGCTGGGGCGTGTCCGAATTTGAATTTATAAGCACTGCTCCTGACTTGATGCAGGGTGATTTCAATGATTAAAAGAGCGCCAGCAATTTAGAGCGCGCGTGAGAACACACTGCTGGCAATGTCACGCCGCGACACTCACGCCACACAGGAGATTTCAGTCAGTCCGACCCTCGTGAGCATCAAGTGAAAAGGTCCCATCAAAATTTGAATCTTTGGCAGCAGATCCCAGCGGACCCCACAAGTGCCCTCGCGTGCGGATACAATATCCAGGCCGCCTACGAGTCGTACTATACAGTGCAAGTGTGGTCACGCGTCTGCACTTGGCGTAAGCCCGTCAAAACGGCATGATTCTTTTTCCTCTTTCTCAGTTTTGACTTGATTTTTCGGTCTCGAGTGAGCCGGCGGCGGGTGGATGGGATTAGTATTTTGAATTTGAAAATTTGAATTTTGCCCCTCTGCCCCTTGCGAAAGTGGAAAATGTGGCGGCGAGGCGGGGACCGGAGTCGGGGGTGCGGGAATACACTTCTACCACACCCGGGGGTGACGGAATATAAAAAGGCAGGTAACGGTTAGGTGAACGGATAGGGCTCGATTTGGGTGATAAAAACACGGGGTTTTTACGCGATGCGTTGGGTGCATTGGGATGAATGTGTAGAAAAATGATGTGTGAGGTCGTAACGCAGTAATACCACCTAGTATCATACCATGATACTACCCAGACCTGCTACAATATTAACTCTTCTGACTCGATTCACACTGAGCCCCGGTCCGCCTACGGCTTGCGCGCTTTGTCCGCGTCGTTCTGGTCGCCACGGGCAGCGCCTGAGCCTCGGGCTGATCTTGGGGCGCTTGGATGTGCGTATCTCTGTCCCCTGAGTGAGTTAAGTCGACACTACCCCAGACTCACCTGGAATCCCGCCACCCTTCGCTGGTCCCTCGCTCTAGAGGCCTGACACCTGGAGCCCAGAGCGGAGCGCGTTGTGCTCACCTGGTTTCATCGTAGTGTTATTGTAGAGTCTCGTGTGCGTGTGACGTACCGCAACGACGACTACACAGGTTCCAGCCTCAGGTTGAATCAAATCGGCTCAAGAACCCACTCCAGACAGACTAAGACGAGCAAGAGCAACGGAGCTGCGACTGAGGCCATGCTAACCACCACCACCGAAGAGCTGTGTGTTGCATAGACTGGCTGATTGACCCTAGAGCAGAGATCGTGTCCAGTATCCGGTCTCTTTCTGCTCCCTTCGCCCAGCCACACGAACACAGGTGGTGATTCGACACAGCAGGGTGTGAGACATAGGCAAAACCCTAGTTCACAGACCACACCGAAGTTAGCTGAAGTTAGGAGATGTCATCTTCGGCCGTTATCTCCGCGGCGTCGACGACAGCACCCAAAGCTGAACCCATGCTTGATTCGACTGTCTCAAAGTCTTTCAAGGACGAACCAGGCAGCGATACTGCCTCCAATGCTTCCACATCGGCATCATCAATACCATCAACCGCATCTACCGCGATGACCAGCGCAGCTATGTCCTCTGCAAGCTTAGAGAGCCGGCCGGCTATCTCTGTCAAAGTTGATGATGACCTCACTGGACTCATCCGAGCCTCCTCGGTCAACTTCACAGCCACTGCCCAAGGTAGTGGCGACAAGTTGAGTGATCAGGCCCCAATTCAAACTGCGCGCATCCTTCTCAATGCTGGCTCGATCGCTCCAAGCGCACTCACAAGTAGTAGCAGCAGTAATGGTGCACATGCTCCAAGCTCAGTTTTCATGAGCGGTGGATCGTACAATCCGTCAGCGACCGCCTTGCTGAACAAGTTACGAGCCCAGCACGGGCCGTCTAATGTATCACCTCCTCATTCACCAACAGCAATTGGAATGCCTGGTGGCATGCAGCTCTCTCCCAATTCTCGGGCCGTCGTTGAAGCCGCCATGTCCGCAAGCGCGAGTGGCTCTGCCAGTCCCAAATCTGGATACAGCACGCGAACGGCAACACAGTCTTTAGCGGGTGTCATGGACAGCCAGTTGGTTGAGGCCATGGCCGCGGTGAAGGCGGAAGAGCCGGTTTTGTCATCTGCTACGGGCAGCCCGACGTTAGGGCATGCCAGCTCTCCATCCTCTGCGAAGAGCTTTACCGCGGGCCATTCACTACCTACCAGTGTGCGTGGAACATTGAATCAGCCACCAGCGTTTGGAAGGGCGAGTGCCAACTCAGCGCGCTCGGCTCTTAACTTTGCGGGCACTAGCCCTACCTTAGCACCCACCGTGCCCCCTCTGCCGACCGCGAGTCCAAGTGCAATGGCACTATCTCCTGTTGGTTCTCCGACGTCATCACCCCGCGCGACCATGGATGGAAGGCTAGCAGCAGCCGCCGCGACTCCAATGTATGTTAGCACTGCACCCAGTCCTATGAGCGCTGCCACACTCGCAACAGCCGTGTCACAGGGAGCCGCAGTAGCAAGGACAAGGACAAGAGCTCGCGCCATCGTCCCGCCTGCGACAGATATAAAACAGGAAGGCGCAGGTGATAACGAAGCGATGATGAAAGATGAGCCTAAATTGCTCAAGCAAGTCTCGCACGACGATGAGGATGATGAGACTGCTGATGAGGAGGAAGATGAGGATCTTGACGACGAAGAGGACGAAGATGCTGATGAGGAAGACGTTGAGGATGAAGACGATCAAGACACTGAAACAGGTATCGATAGCAGCAGATCCACCTCTCCTGCCCTTTCGACCCAGAGTGTCGATACAGGAGTCCCAGCTCGTGGAAGACGTGGTCGCCCTCCTAAGGCTAAAACTGGTATGACATCGGTGGGAGCGTCGCAAGCGTCTTCAGGTTCGCGTTCAACCTCGGGGCGCTCTCGATCCCGTGCGAGAACGGTAACGACAGAGAGTGGTGATGTTGAACGTGATGCACGAGGACGCTGGACACCTGAAGAGGATGAGTTGCTGCGGAAGGCCGTACGTGACTTCGAAGGCAAAAATTGGAAGAAGATTGCGCAGTCCGCATTTGGCGGTACAAAGACGGACGTTCAATGCCTCCATAGATGGCAAAAGGTGTTGAAGCCCGGACTCGTGAAGGGTCCTTGGACAGACGAAGAAGATGAGCTGGTGCGTCAAATGGTCGAGAAATACGGCCTAAAGCGCTGGTCTCAGATTGCGAGCCATCTCAAGGGACGATTGGGTAAGCAGTGCCGAGAGCGATGGTTCAATCACCTTGATCCGAATATTAATAAGGAGCCTTTTACCGATGAAGAAGATATTATTATCATTCAAGCACACCACGAATTCGGAAACAAGTGGGCAAAGATTGCCAGTCGGTTAAAGGGTCGTACGGATAACCAAATTAAGAATCGTTGGCACAGCGCTCTTGCCAAGAAAGCTGAAAGTGTGCTTACTGGTTTAGCCAATGGTACGCTCACTCTCCCGCTCGGAAATCAGAGTTCGAGCTCACAGGGACAGTCCACGAACAATAGCTCATCTTCAGCATCTAGCAGTGGAGCTACGTCCATTGTGGCAAGTGGCACTCAAAATAATCAGGCGCAGCCCAGTCAAACCCCCAGTCCGACTACCACTACGAGCTCCACGCGAGGACGTAAGCGAGTGCAAAGTGCTAGTACGGCGGCACAGCAAGCAGATTCGTCATCTGCGTCGACGTCAGCCAAGAGTACGACAGCTGCTAACACTTCGTCCACGGCAGTTACACAGTCTGCCGTATCGATTGGTCACGCGAAAGCAGGTAGTGCAGCCCAAGCTGCTGCACAGGCAGCCGCGGCTGCTGCCGCTGCCGCTGCGGCTGTTGCTGCACAGCCTCTCTCTGCCACCTCCCGCAGCGCACGAGGAGGTGCTCTCGTGCACGCTCCTGCCCAGACTTCACAGGTCAACGCGTTACTTCCAAGGGTGTCTGCTCAAGGACCAAACGGTTTCAGAGGATTTGGCTCACCTGCTAATCCCAACTTGCAGGCTGCAGGCGGTTCACTGGGATTCAGTTACACGACCAATCCTGCAGGCAATAGCGAAACGAACACGGGCCTTGTCTACCAAGCACTCACAGGAACCAAGCTCAACTCCCCCCAACCAGTCAACTCGGTCCCATCTCCCTCCCACGCTGCCATGGCATCGCAAGCTGCACGTGCAGCTATCCTTCTCAGCGGTCAGTATAATCGGTCTCAAGCTGGGCCCTTCAATGGACTTGGAGCCAGCCCGAATCCAGTGAATGCTTTGGGCTCCACTTCACCTACGTCAACCTCGCCACAGAGCTACATGACTGACGCACCGGCGCAGGGTAATTTGTCCCCTAATTCATTAACGTTCTCGAAGGTTCCACCGAATGCCGCATCTCCGAGTGCTGTCGTCAATTTGTCTACGACACAAGTTAGCCGAGTGCGTGTCGTACAACCCTCGAATGCTGGCGCTGGTGCTGGTTCTGGAGCTGGTGCTGGTGCTGGTACTGGTGCTGGTGCTGGTTCTGGCGCTGGCGCTGGCGCTGGTGCTGGGGCTGGTGCTGGTGCTGGTACTAGTACTGGTACTGGTGTTGGTGCTGTCGTTGCTGGTGGTAATGCGGCCGGCGCTGGTGGTGCACTTGGTGTACCCTTGATAAACCGCACCCGAAGTAACGGTCCTCTGGATCAATCGGCCCCATCGCCATTCTCTGCTGCGGCTCGTCACTCGAGTGGAGCCACGGCCATACCTTCGCAGGCGCAAGGAAGGGTTAACGCCTTGGTGAGTTCGTATTCGCCCGGTGCTTCTCCTATGGTCAGGACCGAAAACACAGACAACGTTCCATTGAAGTCTGTGGGAGCTCTAAGCGCACGGCTCAACGCAATTCGATCAGTCCCTTCCATTTACGAAGAGAGTCAGGCTGCGGCACCGGCCGGTTCGGCCGCTGGCACTGAACTCTACTCCCCAACGAGCAGTTCGTCTATGCTAACCGCACCGGCTCTCAATACTGCTTCGCTCTCTGGCCAACCCATGGCTAGTGCAGTGTCAGGTGCAATCCATTTGGGAACTAGAACTCGCCTCTCGACGGCACAGCAGCAATCTGCAAGCACAGCTGGCTCGAACTTACTGGCTGCCATCTTACGCAATTCACCGCGAGGTAGCCATTCTCAATTCAATGGCTCCCTTCTAGGAGGAGCTCCAGTGACCACCTCGGAGGATGCTGCTTCCGCTCATTCAGCAGTCCCAGAGTCAGGCTCAACGGGTGTCGGCGAGCAGACTGGGCACACTGGTGTCAGGCTAACGGCTCCTGTCACCAAGGCTGCGCCATCTTCATCCACGGGCTCTGGCTTAAATATCGATGTCTCTTCGAGTGAAGGGCCATCAGCATCTTCGAACTGGAAGATCGTCAGTCCTTCCGGGATCCATCACAGTTTGAGTGCCAACCAGAAGCTCTTCTCAGGTGGAGCGCAGTTCTACACTCCCGTTACGGCTGCGGGAATCTCAACAGTAATTCCCACTCCAGCTAAAGCGACGACTTTATTCGGTCCTGATCACTTGGCGGGATCGGTTCGTTCGCCGCCTATTTCGTCGCTCACGGAGGCGGTCTTGAACAGCCCAGCAATTCCGGATGCTTCGCAGATGGCACCTCCTTCTCTCTTCTTACCAGATACTGGACTAGGTCAGAAGCGGTCTCGAACCACAAGCGCGGCTGCCGAGGGCGATGCCTAGTTCGGATATCTAACCTAAAGGTTAGTGGGAGCTCATGATCGTCTTGTGTGATTGGTGCTAGCAAGACTTCATCGACCGTCCAATTCTCTTCCCCTCGTAGCACTGGCCATAGTAGTAGCGCTATTCTTATTTCAGACAACATGTGGATTGGACCCGATCGCTTCATACTGATCTATCATAAAACGAATTGAATCATCAACACCTGTCTCGATTCAGTTACTTTGCGACTGAGTAGATTGAAAGGATGGAGTTAACTAGGTTAGCAGTGCACCTGGATGCGCGGAAGAATTGAATAAACCTGCTCCAGTGCTGCAATCAACGGTAAAGGCTTGATACCAACCCAGTCTATTGTCCAGCAGTGCAGTATCCCCCTGGTCCCCAGTCGCAGTGTTGGTGGCACACACAAATCCGGGCCAGGGCGGATGGCCGATGATTTGATCCACCCGCTCGCGGCCAAAATTTGACTGGCCATCCCGGAAGAAACGGAAAAAAACCAACTGAGGTAGGTTATTAAAACGCCTTATTTCGCAGCAATGTCGGGTAGTCTCCCGTTTCTTCCGGGCTATCGTATTGAAGTAAAACCGGTACGTTCTATTCACATCAACTTTATCCCTACACACCCGTGGCTTGACCCTAAAATTAGCTCCTATTTTTGAATTGAGCTAAAAAGTCGTTTCTCTTTGCCTTGAAACGCGTAGTTTTGATATGGTTACTCGCAACCCAGCTCGTGCCGGCCTTGTCTTGCCATCGCATCGCACACAACTCACCTTGCTCTATTGTTCTATCCCACTCATCCCAACTCACACTACCCAGCGTGCGCGCTACCACAAGCCGCACATGTTCGATCTAAAGAACGGCATCAGGGTAGACCTCGCAAAGGACCCGTTGCCATCGGCGACGGCCGCGGCGGGCTTGTCGATCCTGGGCCAGGACCCTCTCTCACTGACCACGACGAGCATGGACTATGGCAATGAGACCAAGGCCCTCGAGGCTGAGAGCCAGACCGCTCTGTCGTCTGCTCCCCAGTGGGTTGCTTTCGATCGCAAGGTCTTGCGCTTCAACTGCTACTTCAAAGAGGCTGTGTACTCTTCCCCTATTGAGAACTTCCGTGTCCGTAAGTGCGTGTTGTACTACTACCTTGAGGACAACTCGATGCATATCGCTGAGCCCAAGATTGAGAATAGTGGTATGAATCAGGGTGTGCTTGTTCGACGCCACCGCATCGCTAAGCCCGATGGTTCCCTCTTTTCTTGGGAGGACCTGAACATTGGTGTTGACATCTTGGTCTACGGTCGTGTCTACCGTCTCACCGACTGCGACGCTTTCACACGGGCTTTCCTCGAGGCCAACGGTCGCACTGTTCCTGCTCCTGAGGACATCCCACTCGACCCCTTCACCAAGAAGCACACGGTTCGCGAGAAGGCCCACAACAAGCTCATGAACCCCCACAAGCAGTACATGGAGGCTTCACTTGGCAAGTCTTTCGCTGGAATGGATGTTGAGGCAACACAGAAGTTCTTGCGCAACGACGGCAAGGTCTTGCGCTTCTATGCAACTTGGTCCGATCCCAAGCTCTTTGGCGAGAAGCAGGCATATATCATTCATTACTTCTTGGCAGACGACACAGTAGAAGTTCTCGAGGTTCAGCAGCCCAACAGCGGACGAGATCCATTCCCCGCACTTTTGAAGCGCTGCAAGCTGCCTAAGAATTACAAGGAGACTGTGGCTGACATCTCATCAATTGGCGTTCGCAACACATCTGCATTGTACTACACTGAGGCTGACTTTAAGGTTGGACAATACGTTATGGTCTATGGCCGCAAGCTTTTCATCTGCGGTGCGGACAAGTTCACACAAGAATTCTACATCAAGAACTACGGCATGACAGAGGCTGACTTCCCGCGCCTCAACATGGACGACGATGTCGAGGTCGTGCCTCGCATGCTTCCTCCTCCTCACACTGGTTTCGGCAGCGAAGAAGACTCGCTCAACAGCTTCCTCTTCTTGAACCCCAAGGTGCCCAAGCAGAACTTCAAGAAGCTAATGGAATTCGATGGTCTCATGATGCGCTTCCTGGCTCGGTTCAAGAACCCTCAACCCGAGGATCGTGAACGCCAGTTCATCATCACTTTCTTCCTTGCTAATGACACTCTCTCCGTGTTCGAGAAGTTTACTCGTAACTCCGGTTTCATTGGTGGCAAGTTCCTCGAGCGCACACGAATTAAGAACGAGGTCACTGGCGAGTACTTCAAGCCCACCGATTTCTACGTTGGTGCTGTGCTCCGGATCAACAAGTTCGAGTTCGAGTTGATTGATGCGGATGAGTCGACACAAAAGTGGATGGAACAAAACGAGCACATCTTTGGCGAAGTCCTTGCAAAGCAGAATGAAGTCCTCGCAGCACGAAAGCTGGCGACGCAGTCAGCGCATCAGTTCTAAGGAGTCGGTCAAGCTAGCCGCCTGACCCTTCTTTCCATGGATCGTTGTAGTTGACTGTTCAGGTTTTCTCAAGTTTGAGTTATATTGCCTTCGTCATGTTTTGTTCATAGTAGCCTTGTCCACTCATGTGTTCATATCATGCCACTACTCAATATCCCACCCCTACTAGCGTCACATCAAGACCACCTATCCTTCCTTTACTTCGTAGTTCATCAGTCTGTTCACGAATTTCTTATGTTCATATTATTGGGTTCAATGCGCAATCACCACGCGAATGAACGTCAAATAAGTTGCTGCATTCACACCACCCAAATAAAACGATGCACATCAAAACGTTGAGTATCCAGTTGGCTGTCGAAGTTCTCAGGCCCTGGTCTAAGTCGAAGCTTGGGCACCTCTACCAACGCCTTCGTCGACCCTGTGACAACAAGACCGCGAATCATAATACCGATGCCGTCGGGATGGCTATTTCATTTATCTCAGCCCTTGACACTGAATACATATCTCGCAGCGAATCGATTTGTCCGGGGCGGGTGATCCTATCCACCTTGTCCTGGCCTACAACTAGACCTGCCAAGCAGAATGGCAACATTGCGGTATTTCGTGAGTATCACCGCAAGCGTTGGAAAAAACTCACTGTACGTGTGATACTCCCCACCATAACTCGATCCATCTAGACAATAACGCTGAGTAGCAGCGACTACTCTCAAGAAGCCGGTAGAAGGGTCTCCGCATCGAAACGACTCAATTGTGACACACAATTGGGATACGTGTAGGCGTCTTGAGAATGACTCAGTGATTCCTGAGTCCCGGCTGCGTCAAGATCAACATACGCGAGCTCCAACTCCCCTCGCCTGCGCAGCCAGCGCGTTTACCAAAGTCAGAAAACCCCCACGCGACCCGTCCCAAGAGCGTCCTGAGATCTGCTTATTGTAGCAGTGGATCTGTGGCACACCGCCACACAGCGTGTGTCGCCACAGAACAAACATGAGCTTTAATCCTGATATCCTTGAGCTGCTCAGGCAGGAGCGCCGCCCCTTTGCAGATCGCACCAATTTGAAAATACCCAAGCTGAGTCAAGACAGTGTGGGCGAGGTTGAAGGAAAGATACCAGTCGGCGCGAGCTCACCTGTGAAAAGCTTGTCGGGTCTGGGACCACTGGCATCGCCCAATAGGAATACGCTCGAAAGGGGCGTCCCAATAAGGCTAGGCCAGAGTCCTGTCGAGTTAATCGCCGGTCGGGATACGGGACCATCGAGGTTCGGGGGTCGAGAAGGACCTCTATCTTCTTCATATTCTCACTGTTCTTCGAATTCCACTACAACTACTGCTGATTATATTAGCCCAGTCCGCGTCCTGTGCGGAATCTATCATTTCCCACCACTCGATCCCGGTGCCAGCGACCAAGCTGCGAACGTCCTCGGCCAAAGCGGAGCCGACAGCAACAGCACACAGGACCCCAATTTTCCTCACCAGGTGGTCTGTCTTTTTGATGACGACGACGATTACGCGACCCAAACGGCGATTTCGCCCGTTAAGAGCCCACTTTCAAGTGACTCCGACGGAAAGGAGGAGACCATCTGGCGGAGGTCCAAAGCTTATTCTACTCGACGGCGCCTAGTACTTGAAGACACGGACTCTCCCTCCCAACTTACTAGCGTCAATGGACTGCATTCGCACGACCATAGGAAGACGCGGAAAAATCACTTTGTCGAGCAACTTACCTCACCGACTCGAGCATCAGCCTCGTCTTCGTCTTCTTCCTCGGATAGGCCAGGAAATTTCTCGTATTCATTAGGCTTAGGAGCATCGCCAAGGTTAACCGGAACGTCATCTTGGAGTTCTAGTGGGACGTCAGATTGGAGTTCTAGTGGGACGTCAGACTGGAGCTCTAGTGATTCGAGTCGTGCTACGACCACATCCAGTGACTCAGACTCGGAGGCCACTTCATCGTTGAGTTCATCAGGCACTTGCTCCGACGACACGGGAAAGAAACGAACGCCCCAGACCAAGGCTCCTACTTCAAGGATGAGTCGATCACTGCTCGCTTCAGGTTCATCAAACAGTCGAACGCGTCACCCCTTGAGTGCATCGACTCGGAGCGAAGATGGGAGCGATAGTGAGCACGATTCTCAACAAGAAAACAACGTTTTTGGCTCCCCTCGATCTCGAAGAGCTGACCGTCGGAAGAACCACGCAACCGCAACCTCGCGCGCATCCTCTACATCATCGATGGCAAATGTTGCCATGCTAACGATGCCACGGAAGAAATGGTCGTATGAGCCCGAAGTTAAAGACAAGTTTGAAAAGGGCGTACTCAAGATTCAGTCAATCATTGGGGTCAGACGTGTCCCCGTACAGCAAGATATTTACAAGAAAGAGTTAGCGGAGGCATACCACAATATCTCGTTATATCGCACTGGCACGGTACAGACATGTATAATCTGTAAATGTGGCGTAGGCACTGAAGCCACAGCCTGTATTGTATGTCAATTCCCATTCCATGCTTTTTGCGCAGGAGAGACGTCAATATCCACCGGATGGACGTGCCCTAGATGTTCAGGCACAAAGACACTGGGAACGCTTCGGCGTGATTATCAAACTAAAGCACGAGCCTATCTCGAGATCTTCCGTAACACAAAGCCACAGCATTGGCCTTCTCTTCAGTCCGAGTATCCTCAGTTTGCGCACGTGCGATGTGAGTCTGATATTCCGGAGTTTGGATCAGACTTGCACAAGGAGGATGTTGTCGATGGCGCTCCTGTGGGAGAGTCTATGAACATGCAAACCCAGTTCCTATGTAAGTTTGAGGGCCACAGTTACCGCGCCTCAGCATGGATTCCGCGCGCTTGTATTATTGCCAATGACATCAGGTACAAAACCAATTATCGCAGGAAGATGGCCGAGTTTCTGCAGTGTGAAGCCGCAGGGAAGCTACACCAAGTCAATCCCATTACATACGTGTCCATCAGGCCAGAAAACCTCGAGATCGATAGGATTCTTACCCACACCCGCGGTCCCAGACAGTTATATTACGTCAGCTGGAAGTCATGTCCGCTCTCGGAAAGTACGTGGGAAGAAGAGTCAAGTCTACTTGACCGCAGGGCAGATCAGGAGAAGCTGCGAGAGTACGAGGAGTCTAATAAGCGTCCGCGCAAATACCCTGACATCGTATCAGAGGCGCTAGCTGAGCTTCGAGAGAAATCACGAGAGGCAATTGTGAATCGTATCAAGGAGCGACAGACTGAGCTGATTGGCGTCAAAACTATGCTTGACAAGGAGAAACCCACCGAAAGAAAGGGAGATCACAACGATTCTCGTTTACCCGATGCTGCCGATGACGTAGAACCAGTTCTGGAAAGCGGTGAGAAGCCTCTTCCATTCTCCGAAGTGAAAGTGAGCCCTGATTCGAGCTTAGACGACCTCAGATCAGTGGCGTTTCGATTGTTCCTTGCGACAAAGATACAAGCGCTCCTGCCCCTTGAGAAACGATCCCTTCGCTCATATCAGATAGAAGGCATTGTTTGGCTTGTTGCGAAGTATACACAACTCCAGAGTTGTATTTTGGCGGATGAGATGGGTTTGGGCAAAACTGTACAGAGTGCTTCGTTTTTGCAGTTCCTGTATCAATATGCTGGGGTCATGGGGCCATTTCTTGTTCTTTGTCCCCATTCCACTTTGCAGCATTGGGGCAACGAGTTCAAGTCGTGGTCAACATTGCGATATTGCATTTACGCGGGTAAACAGAGGGACCGTGAGATCATCCGAAACTATGAGTTCAATGTAACAGATGCTACTGGATACCTTACTTTCAAGGTACTCAAGCCACAGGTTGTTATCACGACGTACGAGCTTGCTGTCACCGACTATGATTACTTGTCGAAATACCCGTGGAAGGTTGCTATTTTCGATGAAGCGCAGCGTTTAAAGAACCATCGCGGAAAGGGCTACGATCTATTTATGAACTTATATCTTCCGTTCAAGGTCCTCCTGACTGGCACTCCGATCCAAAACAGCGTCGATGAGGTTTGGTCTTTGCTCCACTTTATGGACGAGTCTAAGTTTAACGATCTTGACGGGTTCATGAAAGAATTTGGAGACATGAAAGACCACAGTCAGGTATTGGCACTACAACAGATTTTGAGGCCACGGCTATTGCGAAGATTAAAAGGCAATGTTGAGACGGAGTTAAAACCACTGCGAGAAACCATCATTGAAGTCGAGCTAACGCCGATTCAGAAGAAGCTCTATAAGGCGATTTTCGAGCGTAATGTTGAGATCCTAGTAGGAAACTCAAGAAAGAATAACATTTCATTGAGTAACATATCCATGCAGCTACGTAAGGTTTGTAACCATCCCTTCTTAATCGAGGAAGCCAGATCAATTTACCTCGCTGAGACCGCACCTCTTCTCGAATCTCGTCGACGGGAATGTTTAGCTGCACTTGATGCGCTCGATCCGCAACCAACTGCGCCGGAGAGGTACGAAATGGAAATGGGAGTTGAACGTCAGTTGCAAGCAGGTATCTTAGCGGAGTCGAGTGCTAAACTCAAGGTCTTAGATAAGCTCCTTGACAAACTTCGCAAGGGCGGTCATAAGGTGTTGATCTTTTCTAACTTCAAGATCATGCTGGATATCATTGAGGAGTTCTGCGACTATCGCGGCTATCGCCACTCTCGGATTGACGGCGATACACTCAATCGCCAGGCGCTTATTGATGAGTTTTGCGCACCAAACTCGCCTACGTTCGTGTTCCTACTTTCGACGAGAGCGGGTGGTACCGGAATCAACCTCACCCCGGCAGACGTCGTTATCATGTATGATTCTGATTGGAATCCTCAACAAGATCTCCAGGCGCAGGCGCGTGCTCATCGCATCGGACAAACCAAGGTTGTTCGAATGTTTAGGCTACTTACCAAGAATACTTATGAGCAGTTCATGTTCTCGGCCGCAAGTCAGCGGCTCGGCTTGGATAAAGCAGTTTTACAAACCATGGCTCAAGGCTATGCAAATGAAAGTACTGAAGCCGATGCATCCGCGCTATCCTCGCGTGATAGGCAAGAGCAAGTGGAAAACCTGCTCAAGTACGGTGCATATATGGCATTCGTACAGTCTCCGGATAGTTCCTCTGCAGCTGAAATTACAGACGAGGAAGTTACTCGAATCATTGAAGGTTCGGAGGATACGGAGCACTCTAGGGAGATCAAAGACGCAGCAGCTGCTGCGGCGGCGGCGAATACGTTCAACCGTGTCATGTTTATGGCTGAGGAGAATGGGATTTCCCTGGACGACCCGGAGTTTTGGAACAAGATCGGAATCCCCAGGACCCAACCTGAGCCTCAAGGCCCACTCGAGCGAAGTGCGCGCCGTCGCCAGGCTGTCACAATTGCTTCTAGCTCAAGTGAGTCCGACAAGGAATCAGATTCTGAGTATCATCGGTCTGAGTCTCGTTCTGAGAGCTCCGACAATGAGCCGTCCAATGAGACCCATTCTGTAAAGAGTGCTCGGAAGCAGGTCTCGATCCAGGCGATCCAACCTACTGAGGCTGGGTATTCCACTGAGTCCATTGGGAATAGGAAGCTTGCGAAGAAAGCGAAGGCTGCCAACAAGGCGCAGACGCCGACTCCGCCCTCTCAGCTCACTCAGTTGACCCTGACGGATGAGCATATTCAGATGCAAACGACGGCTTCTCTTCTCGAACCTACGGTGGCGCGTACCTTGCTAACAGGTGAGGTGGAGGATGGTCCGATTCCCGATTTAGAGGTTGCACCTGAGTCGTATGGAATCAACTACTCGCTGGAACAGAGCAAGTGGTACCCAGCGCTACTAAGAATTTTCTACGAAGCCGTCGCTATGTTCGGTTACGGAAACTGGAGTAGCGTTCGGAATTACATTTTGTGCCTGATTCGAAGGAAAGAGTTACTTGATCCGCGAAAGGTTGATACCCTGCCCAAGCCCAGGGATCCTTCACAGGGCTATACGGCGGAGGAGCTTGATTTACCACTTACTCCCTCTGAATTGGCCATTCTCACCATTTCCCTCATTAAGCGCGCAATCTATCACACCATTCAACAAATGGAACTTCATGACTCAGGTACCACACAATCCGTGCGTGATCGTTTTGACCAGTTTGTGAGCACCATAATAGCCATTCCATGGGTTGAAGTTCTACGCCAACCGGAGTTCCTGTCCGATTTGTCACTTATCGTCAAAGATGATGTTTTACGAGCACTACCGGACACTCCTCCTGCGCTCGCATCAGATACACCTCTTCCAACACAAGAGGAGGTTGCTATTCTACGTAGAACGCCTGAAGTTGCAGCACCTGGCGAAGTAGGATCGTCATTTTTACCTCCTCCCTATTTCTCACACCCGTCCCAACTGCGAAGAGTGGTGTGTGCTTTGCACTCGGCCGCGGTTCAATTTGATCCCTGCTTCCAATCGCCTGTCGTCTGCGCTGATTTTGTGGCTGAGATGACAGCATTCACCTACGGTCTTGACATGATAGCAATGGTTCGGCGCCTGTTCGGTTCCCCGCACGTGCCTCCCCTCCCTTTACTGCCTCGTAAAGCATATGAGGCATTGCGGACGACTGACTCGAAATTGTTTTCACAGTTCGTAGAATTTAGGAAAGCCTCAGCTACAACCCCACAAGCTCAAAGTAAGTCGGCACATATCGATCTGACAGCTGATTCAACCTTCGCAGATCCACCGCTCTCGAGCAGCACAACGCCCTCTAGTACGCCGACTAAAGGTTTTAATGACGCCAATGTCTTGGCAGGCAAGCTTGCCAGACTTCAGGACACATTGCTCTTCGTTAGCACACGATTCAATTCGCGTCCAATTGTAGCGCCCGCTCCGTACAATGCTCGCTCGGTCTACACGAACATCTTAGAGCGAAATGGTTTCAAGGTTTCGCCATCGGGATTCGCCTACGTCGACGCTAGCGAGCCTAGCTGTACGCGCTTCCCGATCGGAATCGTCCCGCTGCGTTGCGTGTCAGAAGAGGCCGATCGAATCTACCCAATGCGTAGCACTCGCATGGAAAGACACCCCAATGGGACGCTCTTTAGCTGGACACATGCCCACGACCGTCACTTGTTGGCATCGGTTCTGTACCTCGGCTGTGAACGGACACTAGGAGAGAAGACTCCGAACCAAATGTGGCTTCGTCCGTGGTCACACTTCGTCTTAAAGCACCCTGACTTCATTTTCCATGATGATCCATACGTACGCGCGCTCTATTCAGAGTTGGTGCAGCTGTCTAAAGCCCGATCAGAAACGCGAGTCGTAGGTGTAAGTTCAGGAATGGTGTACAGGTGGCGGTCCAATCAGGAACAAGTCATGAAAGGGAGGCTACTGGCGTAAGCGAATCATCTAAGAGCCTTGATAGACAACGAAGTCGTGTTGTGCTCGCCTTGAAGAAATACCAAGGACACATGCTCAAGAGGCTGACGGCTTTGATGCGAGTTATAGCGCTTCACTATGCCAAGCTGGATCAAAGTCAGAATCGTGTGATTTCGCCCTCAACTCATCCCACGCATCCATAACGCTGCCGTTGTACAGTTTCTGGTCGGCGCTATGAATTAACTTAGCAATACACATTGTTGTTTCACCAGTGCCAGGAATGAACACATGAAGAACATATGACATGAGACATGGGAGTTTATTGACAATGGACGCTGATAGAGAACGAGTTGTTCGTGTTCAGGTATGATGATGCTATGTTAGTGTGACTCGCATAGTATAGCTCTTTTGGTCATGTGCCAGACGAACATGGCGAACGCCGGACATGACATCACATGAACATGCCGTACCGCTCTTCAAGCTAGCACCAGTGTCGACGACGAATCCACTGGAGCTTACTTGGATGCGGGGCCCTGAGTGTTGGCGGCAGCAGGAGCAGCGCCTGCAGCAGGGGCAGCAGGGGCAGCAGAGGCACCGGCGCGAGGGCACTGGCATCGCTGGTCAACGGGGACATCAGCGAGTGCAGTCTCAATGTGCTTGCCGCATCCAGCCCAGGTGGGGCGTTGGCCTAGATATGAGCAGGCATACATGATGTAAGTTAAGCAATGAGCGGGGTGGGCTTGGCAAGCAAGATGTCAGTTTGGGGCCATGATCCCTCACAGGCCCCGGCTAGCCGGCTCAGGCCACATCACATCACGTGCGATAAGCGCAAGTCGGACTCTCGTGCCAAGTTTCCGTTTCACTTCAAGTCAGATATCGAGTCACTTCCGAGACTATTGCACATTACATATGCGTTTAGGGTGCGTATTCTAGTCCGCATGCGTCATTTAAACCAATATACCGGACCATACCGCACGTCGCGGTGCAGGAACTGAGCACACGAGTGATACGTACAAGTGGAGCAAGTGACCTTGTAGCACATGACTAGCTTTTGCAAATTCTATACGCGCGTGCGAGAGGTGCGTCGGGGTGAAAATTTGTAAGAAGCATCTTATATATGACGAACTATCGAATGATGTTTTCTGCACGCCCGCGCATCATGTCCATCCCCGCCATTCAGTCGGTTTACATGACCGCACATGACTTGTGGAGAGCATGTCATTTAGCCGCATGCGGCTAAAATGCTCTGGAGCAGTCGTTCCAGAACAGTCCTCGTCGAGCAGGCTTTTCGGGTGCTGGGCGTGGCCAGAAGCCGAGGCAGGGCCGGACATGCGCTGAGAGTGTGGCGTACCATCCATACAGTGCCTTTCCTGAGTACGCAATTAAGGATCCAACACTCGCCAAGAGGGAGATTTATCAATCTTGGCTGAAGAGAGCAGTGGAGTGTGAGGGGGATAGCTGTTAGAATGAAGAGCTCATGGCATAATAATTAGCAAGCAAGCTGCAGCTGGCTCTCCAAGCTCATTTCCGCCCCCGAGACCGTTCGCTGACTTGCCCATCATTGCCAAGGCACGCCCGCTCCTTCGCTCGACACGCCTGGACAAATTTCGACTTTTTCATTTTACGCGCTCAATCTCGAGAGCGGAGCGGGGTTCTGGATTTGACAAAGATATACGGCCCACGACGTGCCGGTGGGATTTGGCAGAAAGAAGAAACGAAGACACGACACCTGGTTCGCCAGTGGCGTATTACAGGTCCCGTTCGACGATATACTCATATATACAAGACAGCCACAAAGCATTTTTCGAGAAGCCGTCTCCGAGACTGACCTGAAGGTGAACTTGTCCGGATAAACAACTCCAGAAGGGTAGCTCCGTTTGCGTTTGTCCGCCAGGAGTGGACATATTTACACGCGGAACGACCACTCCCCAAGAACTAATGACGAAGCGAGCCTCCCTAAGGTGATAGAACAACGTCGACTAACTCAAGATGAGAAGCGCAGTTACGGGATGCGAGACGATGGGTCAACACACTTGGACAGCCGCGATGGGGCTAGTCGAATTCGTCCGCCACGACAGTGACGCTCGTCGTCTACTTGAACGATCCATAGTCGTAGAGTTGGGAGCAGGTACGGGCTACTGCGGTTTGCGCCTCGCAACGGAGCTCTGTTGTGAACCTGAGAGCTCGGACGCTATAAGATGCTTGATTCAAACGGATCATATCGACCATCTCGTTGAGAACATAAGGCAGAGTCAGAGCGATTGTCTCGCTCGCCTGAAGGATAAATGCTTAGTGTGCCGAGGTGGCCGATCCAGCCCCTCCTCTCCCTGTCGTCGCCACGATAGCGCTATGTTCATGGCGATGAAGGTGGATTGCTACAATCCATTGGACGTCGAAGCACTTTGCAGGCGAGCCGCAGATGCCGCAGCCGCCGCCGCCGTCGCTCCAGCAGCCGATGCGGAGCTCCCCGACGCTGGCAATCGATCTCGACTTGTTGTGGTGTGTTCTGACGTGACGTTTGATGCAGCGGTTGTGGAATCCGTACTCTGTTCCGTGGCGCAGATTCTGGCAAATTGGGAATGCGAGCACAAAGAACCAGGGGTATGTCTATTGGCACACGTTGACCGCGACGAAGAGTCCCTCCGTCGTATCTATCGGACTTGCCGACAAGTTTCGCTTGACTTTCTGGATCGTGAAAATAACAGGAGTTTGCTGTTTGTCTCGAGCGGTGATGAGCACGTCGATGAGGATAAGGGGATACAGCTTCTAAATGAATGCCCAGAGTTGGGTCATGATGACGTGACTGGAGGTGCCATCCGCTTGCACGTCCTCAGGCTCTATCAGCCTGATGAGTTGCCACGTTCTGGTGGCAACGCTAGTAGCAATAGCGAGACCAAGAAATGAGCGAAAGGCTCGTTTATGGAAAAGTGCAACGTTCAAAGATTTGGGAACAGATGCGCTTGGATAGAGTCGAGAGATTGACGCCAGGGCAGCAGATCTTACAACGACTGCAGCGTTGTAAGGTATGCATGCACATTCTGTCTTTGAACATGGCGCTAACATGGTATCATCAGCACCCTCAATAAATAAATGAAACGATTTAGTTCAAGATGCATCAATCTGTCGCAATCAGCTGCCAAGCAGGCTCCAGCCGTAGAGGACGTAACAACGTACTCCACTTAAGCCAGGCCGAAAGCCTTCTTATAGAAGTTAATGAGAATGTTGACACCGCGTTCCATCTCGCGCTTGTTCTCAGGGTTGTTGAAGTCACCGCGAGCAGCCATGAAACCATGGTGCATGTTGGGGAAGCGCTCAAAGACGGAGATAGGGTTGCTGCCCTCATGAGCCTTGACGAGCTTCTCCTCCTCCTCCATCTGAGGATCGTCCTTAGAAAGCAAGAGGCAGACGGGTGCCTTGGGAAGAGGGTGGAAGAAGTCGTGGCGGAAGAAGGAAGGGTGGGGGCTGGCAGTGGCATCAGAGAGACCTGCCTCAGTTGCCTTCATGGCGACCTTGCCACCCCAGCAGAAACCCATGGCGCCGATCTTCTTGACGCCTTGAGCACGCAGTCTCTCCACAAGAGCTGTCCAAGAAGCGCCGAGCTTTTCCCAGGTACCTACCTCGCCAATCCACTTCATCAACTCGGAGGCCACGATGGGCTTGTCGAGAGGCCAGGGCTCGCCGTCAAGGAAGTCGGGCATGATAACACGAGCACCGACGCCCTCTGCGATCATGTCGCAGACCTAGATTGATCACGCATCAAGTACGCGGGGGGAGTGTCAGAGGGTCAGCCAATGCCGGGATATGTACGCAATTCCAAGGGCCCATCAAAGATCATTCATTACCGTGCCTGGAGTATCATCTGCCTTGTATGGCCTGAGCACTGACTAAGTGAGAGGCGTCGCTGAGGCCAGCAAACCGCCAAGCCTGTGACCCAGTCAGTGATACGCACAGCTCAGAGCGATGGAGTTTCATCTCACCAGAGGGAGCTCCTATCTATGTGGGTCTCGTTCACACGATCGAGCCGTCAGATCTCGATTGGTAATTTGCATAACAAGATTCCATGCTAAGTGTGTTAATTCCGCGTATCCATCATGTGCACGTAATTGGACCTACCTGCATAGCCTGAGGCGAGAAGCCAAAGATATCATAGCAAACCACGATAGCATACTCGGATTTTTCGTCGCCGGTCTCGTAGTACATGCGACCTTTGGGCTTGTAGGTCGCCTTAACGCCTTGTCGATCGGTTGGGCAGCACGGAGATGACATTGTTACTTCAATGCAGTGTTGGATCCTGTCTCAAATCGACTATAGATCTGCTCGGAATCAGGGTCAATCCAGGGTTTTCACCCTGAAAAAGATATTCTCCGTGAGGAAATATCTGCAGCGGGGCGGTTTCGCTCCGGCTCGTAGAGACGGCCAACAATTATGATTTTTACATCGGAGCGCGCCTCGCAGCGAGATCTGTCTCGATGTGACAGTAACTCCGCGCAAAAACCCACCATTCGAGCCTGCATATCCACGCATCTGCGCACCCAGATGCGTGTCGAAACTTTTCTTTTTTGGTTGGATTGTTTAGCCTCATGCGGCTACCTCTTTCGCGGCGAACCACGCGCACCCCGCTTCGCCTCATGCTGGGCGAGCTGTTGCAGGATTCGAAAACCGCCAGCAGCGCTCCACGGCGGGTAGATGGGATCAAATTCAAACCCAAACCGTCGAGATTGACAGTTATTGGGACTTGGATCGTGATGCAATGGAAGTAGTTTGAGGGGTGTAGCGGGGCGTGCGGGACCGGGAAATATATATATTGGATGCATCAAAGCGTGATCTACCTAAAGCTAAGCCACGCACTCACACGCACTGATTGTGTGACACAGATCTACACTCGACATCACGCTACGAGTCACATGCCTGCATCATACTTGTCACTTGTTGTTGTTTACCTGCGTGCGTGGCCCGATGTGCGTGCGCGGGCGTGGCCTGCGCCGCACCACAGACTCCCAAGCACCGTCAGCATGTGATCCTCCGGTATGGAGTGCAACCGCCTCCGCAACGCGTCTCACGCAACGCGAGATTCGACAGATTCAACCGCGAGATGCGGTTTCCCCCAGGTGATCGAATAGGATTGCATTGCCAGATAGGAGCCTAGTTGGACTCGGTATTCACCATCGCTTCGTCTTATCCTTCCCCACCCGCTTGCGGTCCAACTCAAGACTCTAGGGTGCACTACACGACCTCACGAGTCACATGGGACGCATTGCAGACTCATCTTCGGTTGCCTTCTCGAGGTCAACTGCCGTCACGGGCAGCAATACCAGCAGTACCGACACCAAGGGCAAGAGCGGCAAGGGCCGGATGTCGCCGCAACAACAGACGCCGCCGCCGCCGCCGCCGCAGCAGCAGCAGCAGCAGCAGCAGCAGCAGCAGCAGCAACAACAACAACAACAACTCCAGCACTCGCAGGAATTCAACAAGAGCCAGTACACCTTCACGCAACGCCGTAAAGACTTCTTCTGGTCGTATGACACACCCGAACCACACGCGGCTCGAAGAGAGGCAATCCTTCGGGTGCACCCAGAGATCAAGCAGCTCATGGGCCCAACTGGCGCTACCAAGTGGACCGTACTTGCAACTGTGTTGCTTCAAGTCTTTCTTGCCTTGAAGGCTACGGACTACTCTTGGACCGTGGTTGCGATTGCTGCGTACTGTATTGGTGCGTTCGCGAATCAATCCTTGTTCCTTGCCATTCACGAGTTGTCACACGGCCTTGGCAGCAAGTCAATCATCCGCAATAAGATCTACACCCTGCTCGCGAACTTGCCTATTGCCTTCCCCTACGGTATCACCTTCCGTGCATACCACAAGGAGCACCATCTGTACCAGGGACATGATCAAATCGACACTGATATCCCCACCTGGTTCGAAGCCTACAAGTCTACCCATACCTTTAAGAACTACTATCTACACTGTGCAGTCAAGACGCTCTTTCTCATTTTCCAAGTCTTCTTCTATGCAGGTCGCCCGATGTTCGTACGCCCCGAGACACTCAAGCGCAACCGTGGTACTTGGTTCTGGCTCAACATCCTCACGATCATTATCTTTGACTTGTGGATTATGGTCGTTGCTGGTAGTGTGAAAAGCTTGTTCTACCTACTTTTCTCGACCTTCTGTGCCTGCAGCCTGCACCCAATCGCGGGCCACTTCATCTCTGAACACTACGTGTTCGATGATCCTCGCTATGAAACCTTCTCGTACTATGGTCCCTTGAACTACTTCACGTACAATGTTGGCTACCATAACGAGCACCACGATTTCCCCAACATCCCATGGACGCGCCTCAAGAAGGTGCGTGAAATTGCACCCGAGTTTTATGAGAACTTGCCTCAGGTCAAGTCATGGTTTGGTATTTTGGTCCGTTTCATCTTCGATGAGTCCGTTACGCTCTTCAACCGAGTCAAGCGTCCTCACAACGTTACCACTTACTCCAGCTGGGATAAAGCCGTTCTCACGATTCCTGCCCAGACTCAGGAGAAAACCTCGGATGAGACGTCTTCGGATTCCGACTCAGGCATTCCTACAGTTGAAGGAGTCGCAGCCCAGGTCAGCAACACTTCCGCGACTCTTAACGCAAAGAAACTCACCAAGCGAAGCGCCAAGACTTTGTAAAATGTTGATTTTGTTTGGACGTGTATTGGTACGATATGACTAGTCAGTGGATCAAGGCATAGGGTTCGACGCGAACCTCTGAGCATCGCTCACGATTACGTTGCCCATATCCCGCTTTCGTTCACACATGCGCGCTTCGCGCAACAATGTCACCAACGTAATCAGATGGGTGAACAGTTCCGTTTCCCCGCTTTGTTTGTACGCAAAATCATTCATATCTTCACTAGACTGATAGCGCCACTACTAGCCTGACTTACAAGTGGTTGACTACCGTTAGCTTACTGCTATTGCCACTACATTACCCATCACCTTGTTTCATCCATTATCGTCTTCTTTGGTTCGTTTAGTTCCCATGACTATGCTTTTGGAACGCACACACTCTCACTGCATAGCACGCTCGCCAGTCTGCCTCCGTGTTTTGTTGGAAAGAATGTAGAGAGACATTGATACACAGTCTCCCATTCTTGCGTGGTAACCTTAAAGTCCAAATGACTGAGATACTCACATGGGCACCACCTGAATGCAGGTGTCTAAATTGGAATGTTGAATCGTCATTTACTGTGCTAGACTCAACGTTCGTCATAGTTCTTTTTGTTGTCCTCTTCAAGTGCATTGTCTCCACTTCTATTCTCGTTGATTTCTGCCACCTTTCGGATCGTTCTCATCACGTCGACCTCATTTCGCCTTAGTACCTCTTTGGACGGTCAAATTCATAACACGAAACGTTTATCGATACCATCTTCCAATCTGAGTCAAGCGAGTGCAGGGTTCTATTCTAGTTTCGTGACTCTTCTGGCTTGTCCCCCCTTCCCCCATCTCCCTCCCCCCGAAGAATCGCCGCTGCTTTCAGATCTTGTTACCGGTATTACACCTTATCGTGCGACACCAAGTCGATCCGACTCGCTGATTTCCCACCCTGAGATTGCGGCATCCACGATCAATCAACGCTTCCATTCCACTCCATTCTACTTTTTTTCGCTGCACACTCTTGCTCATTTTTCCCATGATCACCTGTCATGTCATAGTCCTAGACACTTTTGGTTCGAATTCAATTGTCGACAAATTCACATCCTTTTATTTGCCCAAATTAGCTGCACGAATCCTCACAGTTTTCGTGCGCACATACAGTTCCACTGCCTATGATTTGCACTTGTACCTCTCAGGGAGTAACTCTGTAATCTTGAACCCATCAAGAGCGATCTTGAACGACTTGTCAGCGCGACCTGCAGCTGCTGGAGCGGCCACGCTCGCTTTGAGTGCAGAGACGAACTCAAGCGGATTCGCATGCAATAACTTGTTCGACAGCGTCTTCTCAACGTTTCCTCTAGATTTTACCAGTCTTGGGGTAATAACCGCCAAGCTAAAGTTGAAAGCGCGAGGGTCACTTTCGTCCACATCAGCTACGAGCCGCATCGACAAACCAATTACATGACGATCCAGCAAAACAGTACTGCGGTCCGTTCTTGTAGAAAGCGGGGTTGGATAGACTGCATAGGCGTCACTTGAGAGGGTTTCGGCCCCTGACTCTTCCCGATACAATTGTGTCGCCAGATAGACTTCGGACCATAGATTCTCAAGGAAGGGTAGAATCCGCTCAAATATATTCTTCAGCGCCACTTTCGAGTCGTCGAACACGTTAGAATTGCTCTTGTTCATAACGGCACGGAAATGATAGAACCGATGAATTTGGTTCAAAGACGCCATATATAACCTACTGATAGGGACTAGAGGTGGTTCGACCTCTTCTTTACGCTTCAAAGCCTCATTCGTCCCAATATCCACTGCAGATGCAACCGAGGGGATTACGTCTCGGTGTGAATCGCCGTGCGATCCCTTGAGCGCAGCAATCACTTGAGCGTTGATGTTCTGAGCACGGTGGGTGATCTGGGCGAGATGGGTCTTCATCGCAGGAGACAAGGCGCTGTCTAACTGCTTGGGGGCAGGCTGCGCGGGAGTAGTGGGCACACTCGCAGACGCTCGCAACACTCGACGCTGTGACCTGGAGGTCTTCATGCCATCGGTTTGTTGGGTGGCTTTGGGGCTTGTTGCAAGAGGCTGTTGAACATGCATTCGAGGCGCTGGCTCGTTCGCCGTCTTCGATGGCATTGACGACACTTGTTCCTCAACGTCTGCCTTGCCACGTGCAAGATTTTGCAACTGCATCATCTCCCTCTCAAGGTTACCGAACTCAGCAAAGATCTCAAGATCTGATGGTCGAAGAACATATCCAGAGCGAATCGGTTGGCGTGGCTTGGAGTCTTCACCGGGATGCTTCCTATCGATTTCGGTCGTGAAAGCCTCATGCCTCAGTCCCTTGGTAGAAGGGAAGCTCGAAGGGATACTCTCGGGTTTGATGGCTTCAGCGGACACTGTTCTGGTTGAAGGAGTGACGAAGCTTTGTTTCGACATTACTGCTTCGAGTTCACGTGATTCTTCTTCATGCTCATGCTCATCGCGCTCTTCAATCACTTGAGAGATAATACTTTGCAGTGCTTGCCGACTGATCTGCTGCTCATAAGCGGTTCGTTGAGGGCTTGACTCCAGCTTGGGCGGAGATGAGATAATCCCAGGTGAGTTGCGTGATGAGTGAAGACGAAGCCTTGTTGCTCCAGGTGAATCCTTCTGCTTTGCATCAAAGTGCAGCGTCGTTTGAGAACCTGGGGACATGACATTCGGAGATTCCTCCGTGGACTGGGTGCGTCCTTGTCGAGGTGTCGAAATAACGTTGGAAATTCGAGGAGATGCAAGCTGATGATAGAGGTTAGCAAGCTTGTCTGAGCCATTCGTCATCGGAGCTAGGGGTGAACCGATCGGTGATCCGATTGGTGATGCGACTCCGTGTGGTCTATCAAGATGGCTCCTCATCGCTGATGCCTGAGGACTGGGTGCGAAAATGTCAGCTGCTGAAGTCGGGAAAAACCGTAAAGTCCCTGCACGATCGATGGCCGAACGTAGGGGCGTGGCAGCCAACCGTTCGGCCCGTTCAAGCCACTGGCGTCGATTTTGAGCGATCGTGGCAGTTGTGATTGCATTTGCATCATGCGCGACCTGATGCACTCTCTCGTGCGGAGCTGGTTTCGACTCGATTTGAAGAGAGGTACTCTGGGGTTGACTCAGCACCTTGTGCGGCGCCTGGTTCTGCGACCCGAGCTCCGGAGACACATCCGGCGAAGAGACACTATCTTCGACGTATACTCGACGACTTGTTCGAGCGGCTCCAAAAGATCGTTTTGGCCTAGACCAGATGCCACTGCTTGCGGAGCTCTCACCTTGTGAGTGCTCATCGTTCTCGGCAATCGAGCTAATTTCTGCCACGGTATCGTCTGCAAAAACATCAGCGTACATGTGCGATGTAGACGGGGATGCCTTCTGGCCCCCCTGCACAGTTTTTCGCTGATGGGATGTTTCCCATGCTTGATCTTGTGCCTGAATTGCCGTGCGAATCAGGTCTTGCTGCTGCTGTGGCTGTTGCGGCTGTTGCGGCTGTTGCGGCTGTTGCTGATGCTGCGACTGGCTGGATCCTGTTACTACTGTGCGGCTACTCTCTCCCTCAACAACCGTTTGGTGGTTAGCAGGTTGAACTTGGGGGAGCGACTTGGTCAACTCACGCGAAGACTGACCGGCAAGGAAGCAAGCTACCTCTTCTAGATCTTGAGAGTTGGTCTCTTCGGAACCACCGAGCAAGAAGATCGGGTCGGCTCCTCCTAGGCGCATTGTAGGAGATCCAATGGGGTATCTCATCGCAGCGAGAGTGCATGGGGTGGGCGGAATCGCTGTCTCTGCTGGCTTTACATTGGTACTGGCACCATTGGAAAGTTGCCTCGCAATGGACTGAATCGCCAGGAGCGGAGATCCCAGTGAAGGTGAACGCTTGGCCTTTGGCAACGATCCCTTGGCCAAACTTCCGATTGGAGATATATTCCCTGCTGAGGCGATGTTCTGATCATTGATCCACGCGTGATTATCCTGTACTCCACTGTGGATACCGCTCAGTGCACAGTCCTTTTGGACTCGCTCGATGGGACCGCGGAACTCGGTGATGTCTTGGTCTACCCAATCCAGAGACGTGTCATGCTCTAGCTGGCCGGCGGACCCTGCTGGATTCACATTCGAGGAAGCCGTCGAGATGTCGAGCAACGACAGGTTGCGTACGACTCGATCAGGGCTAAACATCGAGTGCGGAGGGCTTGCCCCGTCCATGGGGCCTCCCTGGAGGGACTCTCGAGGGCTCTGTGAGGGCGTCGAGAGCATGTGCACCGGAGTGCTTTGCGGTGCAATCGATAGGTAGGGGTGGAGCAAATCGGTCAGCACCAACGGTGTGACGCCCTGCCAATTGATCTACCCTACTTCGAATGTCTATTCAGGTTTGGGCACGTTTTCCTTCCTAGGCAGGGTTGGAAAAGCGGTCCGTTCGTAATGAAAGCCGAGGTCTGTTCACGTGCAACTTGGATAGATCGGCGTAAGTCTAGACGGAATACAATTGAATACAGTTTATCAATGAGTACACACTCGGTTATACCCAGAAATACAACTCGTAAAATGTAGTTTCTAGAGCTCTCCGAGCCGTTACAGTTTCCCCTTTTCTCGACGCCTAGCGTTTGAGCCACAGTGCCTCCGCATGCTTGCTCACGTCTAGACTACTCAGGAACATCTGCCACGCCTATATGCAGCTGGACCTGGCGAGACACCCTTGGCATCACCGGTAACCCCTTGGTAACACAGTTGCGGCCCGAGGTGCGGAAGCGAATTCAGGACGAGTTCCGAGTCTCGCACAAGGCCTTCTGCCCTGAGAATCCTTGAAGATTCGCGAAAGCCACTGGAAATCTCACTCAATGAACGAAATGGGCAGCCTCTGACTGTATGCCTCACTCTGGACCCCTGGACCTGCGTCCAGCGCAGGCCTGAAACTAGCCGTTGGATTCAAAAATTCGAAACGCGTAGCCTATCCGTCCTGGCCCAGAAACGAGCCGATGAGCTGAGGAGTTACGGATTTTTGTAACGTGCGTTGGAAAGGCATTTTGGGGCTGTAACTCGCGTGCCAGTGCGTGCTGCGCTGGATCTCCGTTGGCATTCGATTTCACATCAGTGTATACATCTATTGCATATTTTCTCAATCAGCGACATGCACGCCTAACCCCTGATCTAATCGTCTAGGGACTGCGCTTCACATGAGCAGCAAGAGCGAGAACTACTACGACCTCCTGGGTGTCGCCCCCACCGTACGTATCAATGCCATATGACATGCATAACCAAAGATCATCATGGGTGTGGTCTGTCGCAGCTGATACATACTCGTATCACCTTGCGATCCAGCTGATCTCACAGCCCATTTCCTGCTCCGCCTGAAACTCTGTTCCAACGTCTAGGCATCGCAAGAGGAGATTAAGCAGCGCTACCACAAGCTCGCATTCGAGTACCACCCCGACAAGACCCAGAACATGGAGGAGGTGTTCTCCAAGGTGGCACAGGCCTACTCGGTCCTCCAGGACCCAGTATCACGCGCTCTATACAATATCAAGCAGGGCATCGTCAAGGACAGCATTGAGGAGCGACGCAGGATCAACATGATGAAGCGCAAGGATGCCGAGGCTTTCATCGAGTTGTCCAAGACCACCTTCCAGAAGATTCGACAGGACGAGATCCAGAACGATGGCATTGTCATTCTCGAGGCTCTCTATGGTGACGTGAGCATTGATGCTGACGTCGACAGCTCTGACGACAATGTTGGACGTTGCATTGATGTCACTGTTCCAATTCAGTGCATGGTTCGAGGCTCTGCTCTGATTATCTACGGTGGCGGCAGTAAGGCCTGGCTCGAAGGCTTCTACGATCCTAACGAGGACAATGACGTTGAGAACTTGCTCTACGTCCGATATCGATTCCTTGGTCGATTGCACGAGTGCATCGTTCGTGACTCGGATGAACTCGTGCTCCCACTTGAGGAGCACCTGGTGGCTGATCAGGACGACAACAGTGAGTTCGAAGATGATACCGATGCTGATACTGACAGCGACTATAGCAGCGACGAAGACATGGATGAGGCTCGCCTCCGTGCTCGTCGTATGCGACGAAAGGAGAAGCAGATGCTGAGGGTAAACCCCAACTCCATTCGTCACCGTGTCCAGCCACGCGCTCAGGCCCTTGCAGAGATTCGAGCCATCAAGGCACGCCGACGTCGCCGACTCTTCACGGGCCTTGCTACCGTTGCCATCATTACCGGTTTGTACTTTGCACAGAAGTGGAAGTGGATTGATCTGCGCCAGTACCTTCCCGAATTCCTTCGTGAGGCTTGGAACCGAGAGGTCGTCCCACGTATTGGCGGCCGCTTTGTCATCAACCCTGTGGCAGTCCAGGCCTTGAATTATGAGGGCAGGGAGAATTTCATCGAGGTCAGTGCCGCTCCAGAGAACGCAGCACACCAGGTTGAGGTATCAGAAAGCACCAGCAATTCACAATAAGCAGTCTCAGGACCATAGCATTACACATGAGCTCCAATGATTCTACAGCACTCTGCGCTAAATTTATACGCCCCCTGCATTACTCGGGTGAAACAAGCGGACCTTTGAGCGCAGGATTAATGCACCCTGATTCCTGTCGGGACTCAAAGAACTCGTGACGTTCAATTGTTCATTCGGTTCGAGTTCCACTTTGTTCCTGCCGCCGGCGGGAGCTGGTAAACAGTCACCGGAAATCGAATCCTCTTACACCGATGTACCTGCTTCGATACTCTAACTTCTAAGCCCATCATTCTCCCTCCCATCTCAAGATTTCTATGATCAGCCCATGATTACTCTCCTTTCGTGGTCATTAGCGATATTGTTAACCCTCCCCCCGTTTGCTCTATTCTTCTCCCCAGTTTAACTTAAACGGTTCAAGGATTCTTGAGTCAGTGGCACTCCCTTGTCAGTCTTACACCTTACCACACAGGTAGCCATTAGAATCTACGAATGTATCGAAGATTCCGATGGTGTTCCTATCGAAATACACTAACGCATCCGTTCCACACACGCACGAATCACGGCTTAATCGGCCTGGTCATTAGTTTCGCTTAGGTAGCTGTATGGATATCATCGGTGAGTGCAGGCATCTAAGTGGACGGACCATCTTCTATAAGGCGACCGACTTCTCAAGGACGTTGTCTTCTTGTAGTTCCCTGTGGTATCGGTGCATGGTAACTCATGAACTTCTGAAACAAGAGGGTGTGAGACTGTGGCATCATCATGGGGAAGATTGGTGCTCAACTTATTGTACATAAGGAAGTCTAGTGTAAGTTGTTTGTGTGGGGTGAGCGATTCGATTGCCATCCTCACGGCATCGTAGTATCGTGGTGCATGCAAAGGATATCGGGAACAACATGATGATGCACATCCTATCAGGGGAACGCTTGACATCTAAGTACTATAGCCACAACTACTCCTGAATGATTTCGTTGTTGACAGCCTGTCAAGCAATCCTTCTACTGAAAAGCGAGACTTGTGATCTTGACAGTAGAAGGGGAATGGAAGTGATTCAGTGACGGCTCATTAAAGTTCGCTCGTATACGCTCCAACATCTCTTTTGAATATCGGAAGTAATCGACCTCAACGTTCTGGCGATGTTTGTATCTCGTCCAAGCCAAGTTCCAAACGCAGTGAAGTCTCGGAGTGAATTTTGCTGAGGTGGTCCGTGACCTTGAGCATTCTTTCTTAAGGCTCCACCCTTGAAGCAAAGTCAAGCTTGATTTGATCTCGTTCGGCCTGGTGAATAAATAAGGAGTAGTTGAGTACGCCCAGAAGCGCCACCTCCCACTTGTTCAATGTTTTCACCGGAACCCGGTACACCTTCGCGATATACGAATTCGACAAGTGCAGGTCATCGTAGAACTTCATCGCAAGCATGGCGGCGGCCATAAAGAGGTGATTCTTTGTTTCACTGTCATTGGCATTTACCTGTTCACCATCGATGATGCATTTCGACCCTCGAGCTACACTTTGCAGTCCTCTCTGGTAGTATATGATCGCCGCACAAAGTGTGAACATGGCATCACAGTTTTGAGTCATGAAAAGTGCTTGGATCGTTCGGTTCCAGGTAGTGTGTTCAATGCCATGGAGAATCGTCAGCGAGGGTGTAGTCTGTAGAAATGTTGTGCTGTCGGGCTTGCCAATCGTCACCCTCGCCATCTTGAACAGGTCGCGTCGTCGTGGAGTTCGTTCCGTGCTCCAGTCGTACACGGACCACATGCGGAGCTGGATGATATGAAGACGCAGGACAAGGGTAGAGCAGTTAGATAAGGCATTGTAAGTCTATAACCGGTTCATGTCTCCACTTTACCGCGCGGAAGGATGTCCAACCAGCGTGCACATGCTGGGAGCGAGGTTCGCAAGTAACGTACCATCTTTCGGAAGCAGGTCTCTTCGGGGAGTCCCAGCAGTTCCAGTCGCAATTTTGGTGTCTCCGGCGTCGCAACACTGGGCTTCTGTGCATTTGCATTGTAGTTCTCATCGCGCGGGCGACTCGTGGCCCGCGCTAAGTGACTCACACCGTGCATACTCGCCTCGTGAAAGGCGGGTTGGAGTTTATTCATGCTGATCGGAGGGTTTACCGGTTCAGCTTGCCAACCTATGCTAGTATGCCGTTTCCTATCAACTTGAACTATTCAGATACCTGCTCGCCGACACGATCGCTGCGCGCAGTACCCTCAATTTCCGTGTTGATATCCCTTGTCGATTCTCGTTCCGATTCCTAGCGCATGTGCTGTTTTAGGGGGATACCTCAGCTTCCGACTTGAAAAGGGATTATAAAAGGGTTCAACGCGCAATCAAACCTATTTCACGCGCGATACTTCACGACTTTTCGTATCGCATACCCTCCACGCGCGAGCTGAAACGCTCCAATTCAGGACTCATGTGTACTGAGGGGGATCGTATCAGGGGGTGAGGGAATACTGTCGCCCCAGCAGCACTATTTTCTTCGTCGAGGAGGTGCCTAAATATTCCATCACCCCCAACCCGACGCCCCGACGCGGTTTTTTCGAGCTTCCAAACTTCGTATTACGAAGGCAATATCTCGACACCACGCGAGTATGTCGTTCGTCAATGGCATCCGTCGGGTGTCGTCGCGTTTGCTGAACGCAACGAATGGCCAATTGCCTCTTGGCACTACCGTACAGAAGCGCTTTTTCGCCTGGCAGTATGGTGACATCTGGAAAAAGGGTATCAATGCGAACTACCCGCACCCTCGCGACGAGTACAAGGGTCTTGACGCTAAGGGCTCAACTGTCATTGTCCCCGTTGACTACACTCACATCCTGAACAAGCTCACGGACGAGACCAATCCCGATCTTGACGCCATGAAGCAAAAGTATCTCTCCGTCGAGGAACTCGAACAGAAGGCGATGGACTACGATGCCGTTGACCGCCGTGTCGCGTCGTACGTCTGGGAGCAGCGTCACAAGTGCCGTGTCTACGGTGACCGCGCGCGTCACGAGAAGGGCACTATGGAGCGACAACGCCTTGAGCGTTCAAAGGTCAAGCGACAGCGCAAGGACCGACTCCGAGCTGTCATGCGACGTTGCGCCGCGGACTATATGGCTACACGTGAGCGATCGTTGCGTATCCGCGCAGCTCGTGTCGAGGCTCGTGAGAAGGAAATCGCTGAGACTCTGGCTCACAAGCTTCCCGATTTGGATCTTAAGCCGTTCATCAACGCTGGTAACAACATGTTCAATAGCAAGTTCTAAATGCGAGAGCGCGTTCTCGTGCCTTGTTGTACAGACTCATCCAAATCCGATCAGATTGCCTCACGAGCTACACTAGTAGTGAATGACTATATTAGTACCTTCTTTTTGATTCCCATCACCACGACTAGCTCTCACGCCTGGATGCGACTTGAGTGCTAAGAACTGGAGTGTTCACACTCCACATTATCGCATGCCGCTTCACCTTGACACGTTGTATCACACGAGGTAAGCGCTCAGCCTCCTCGCATCGAGAGCTGTTAACTGAATCAACCTTGAACATGACGCATCATCATCATCATCGATTTCGCTGATTCTCAAGTTCGAGCTTGTAGTTACAAGCGCACAGGCTTCCACCATTCAGGTGGTAGTTGCTTTATGTTAGTATAATTATTTCATGTAAACTACATAAAATCCATCAAAGCGATCTAATCATCCGATGATAATCGCGGACGAGCTAGGTTAGAGTAAAATACACATGTGAAGACCAACAAAATCTACACCTATGGCACGCGTGCCATGTCAAGGGGCGGACGAGGCAAGATTTCTCGTGCTCCCCGTGCAAAACCGTCTTTAGTACTCGTAGATACGGTCGGTAGAGTAGCCAAGCTCGGTGAGGTTGTTGCGCATAACCTCGAGCATTCGCGGAGGACCGCAGACGAGAACGAGGACATTGGGAGAAGGCTTGGGGAACTGCTTCTCGATCACGTCCTTGGTGACGTAACCCACACCATACTTCCAGGTGTCAGGGTTGGCAGGAGCACGGTCGACCTGGTACCAGAGCTTGAAGTCGTTAGGTCGCTTTGCGGCGCACTCATCGAGCTCCTTGCGACACATGATGTCGCCCACGGTCTGGTTACCGAAAATGAGGGTCATCTTGGTCTTGTCCTGAGGATTGTGAGTAATCGCACGGATGATCTGAAGCATAGGGGTGATGCCAGTACCGCCGGCGATCATAGCGATCTCGTCCACCTTGATGGTGGTAGTGGTCATGATGCGGTTGGTGTTGACCTTAGTGATGGCGAACTCACCATTGCCCTTGTAGATGAGACGACCGATGGGACCAAGGAAGCTGACAGTCTTGCCGATTTCGAGGTTCTTGAGGTAGTTACCCATGCGACCAGGTGGATGGCCGCCCATGGAGGGATAGACCTTGATGATGAGGTCGACGTGGCCCTTGGTGTGGTTGTCGGTGATAGGAGTGTAGCTGCGAGAGACGGTCTTTCCCTCACTGTCCTCGAAGACGAGGCTGACGTGTTGACCAACGGCGAGATCGAGGGTGGCATCCTTGCTGGGGAGGCCGAAGCGGAAGAGCATGGTGTGCATGCCCTCCTCGGGCTTGATAACATCGAACTTTTCAATCAGAGGCAGATTCAGGGGCTTGTTGCGTGAGAGCTTGATCCTCTTGGGCTGGAGGAATCGGCGCAGGACGATCATGACAAGCGCGATCGTCGCCACCGCCGCCAAGAGTAAGGGAAGGTTAGCCATGTGGTGGATAGGATATTGGATACTGGACAAGATAAAGTCAGCAGCAAGAGGAGGAGGGGAGGGGAGGGGAGAGATAAGAGTAAGTATCAGAGTATACCATATCATGAGAGAGGAGGTCTGTACACTCGAGTGAGATGCGCCCAAAGCCACACTCGCACAGGCAGATACTATTCTATCCCACTCACGGTACCGCAGGTGCGTGGTGCACTCCATACCAGGCGGGATTCGAGTCGATCCAGGTTCCACGCTTCGCCAGACAGCCGATTCGGCGCGCACGGATGCGTTGCGTTCTGAATGCCCCACCCCCGCACTCACTGGATATGCGTCGAGCGCATGTTTATAGGAGTTTGCAGTGCGGATCGGGATTGGGGCGTGTCGTATGTCACGCGTGGGTTGACGCTGTTGGTTCTAGGCTTGAATATCCGGTTTGTGCGTGATTGGACACGCGTGTGTATATTCATTTCGTGTGTTGCCATGCCGCATCCCTTGCCTTGAGCATACTTCGCACTCTGGTGAATCGATCAGAATTCGATTTGAGTTCATCCACCCGCTCCTGGAAGCTGACGGGACGGTGGTGGCGACGGTCGAGTGAGTGAGGGGTGTGCTCAGGGCGCACGCGCAGTCGTCATCTTGACTTGTCTCGCGTGAGCGTAACCCGCCCGTACGAAGAGCTGTCGCCTCCCTCTCTCCCTCAGTCTTCCTCAGTCGCATGAAATTTTTTCGTCCCCGTAAAACCCGCGCAGCCTACCTTTTCCTCGGGACCGGACCAGGGGGGACGGAATACACCCAAACCACAGGGAGAATGGAAAAAATTGAGAAGAAAAACCGAGGATAAAATGTTCAAATCTCTCGCGCGTGCAACGTTGAGCGTGGCTAAGACCACATGCAATGCATCCGCACTCCGTGTGGCTACCCAGATCCCTAAGCGATTCATGGGACATCACATTCCTGCCGTTGATAAGTACGTAATATTGACTTGGATTCAATTCTTAGCTTGACCTGGCTTCAGAGGGTTGGCCGTGGTTTTCGCCTGGTATCAGTGCGCCCGACCACCTGATGACCACTGTATGAGATGCGTCGTGCCGAAATGCGTCATCTGTCACATTATGACACACCCCGTGCTTCGATACACCCCTCCAACCCGGCGACAAAGCGCATGGTAGAGAAAGCATGTGACTTGTCCTGCGCGGTGCGGTTTGGGTGGGTGCATCGCTCAGCACGATGATTCCGCTGGTTGGATTGCTTGCCGAGCACCGTAGCTTATTGTTTGCACCACTTTATGCCACCCTCTCTTCTCTCCACTACAGGGAATTTGCACCCATCGACCCCACTGAGCACGACCGAAGCATCACTCTGGCGTTCAACAAGGAGACGAACCAGTTCGAGCCCATCGTGATTGCTGCTGTGGAGCGCTCCTTTGAGTTCCTCCACTCCTCTCCCGTCGATGTTCACAACTTCGACGTTCTCCCAGTGGTACGTCACATCGAATAGCCAATCTGAAATGATCCGGGTTCTGCTTGATGGCAACCGACCATGGCTTTCCCACCCACGGTTTCTCACGTCTTGTGCGTTCTCCACCGCTCATTCACATCTATTTAGGTCAAGGACTGCCTCCCTGTTGAGGGTGAGTTCGACTACGAGGACTACTAAGCGGCGAGACTATGGGGAACATGAGCGGGAGCGAACGAGGCGAAGTGGAAAGTGGCAGTTACATGGGACGTGTGGAGAGACTATCACTCAGCGTCCCATTACCACCCCGCTTGCTCACTCGGCGTTTGTATTGGAACTGTGACCTGCCTCCGTTTTTGCTCCCATACCCCATTCGCAAGCAGTAGGAGTGGTACAATCATTGATTCAACGACTCGGAAGCAGACACTGACATTGGATCAGTTTGGAGGAAGGCGGGGCAACTGAGAAAGTGTATGCGAGTTGGAATAGGGAGCGCTACGATAAGCACTAGACCCCTCTCCATACTATCTCCTTCCACGCCCTTCCGACCCACCCAACATGTAACTAATACGAGTATAAGGTACAAATAGTAGTTTACACCAGAGGAAACGAGACGAGAGGTCTTCATCCGTCTCTCCTTTATCATCAAGCATTCACTTCCCATTCATGCTCACCCTCCCTCGGGACTGAAGACTGGATCTAAGTAGGTACGTAAGGAACGTACCCGTTGGGGCTGACACAAACAGCTTCATCGCGCCATAGTCAACAACAAACGACGACGAACTTCAGACCAAATTTGGACCGAGAGCAAGTGCTCTGCAGCAAGCACACAGACGCAGGTGCGCACGCAAACATCGTTGATATAGTATGCCAGCATTTGATATCCAGCCAATGAAGCATGCCTACGGTGTTTCAGCCCTGACAAACTAGTAGGAATAAAGCTACAGGTATATTCTAACTGCTTGCGCACAGTGACGCCATTTGACGAAGTCGTGGAGCGCTGGTCGTTTGTAAGCCGCGTCTCGGCACGGCACGGCATACACCGATGCATATGCTCGCCGATGGCGTATCCCCACCTGCATCGCAATTCTCGCCCCGCGATGACAGCCCCGCTTCCCACGCTGTGCCGGTATCCCAGCCAAACCCCAGCGAAACGCCTCTCGCTAAATCCAAGTGCGAGATATTTCAGCTCCTCCGCACGGGGTGTTCCGGTGGAGAAATCTCGACGCGAGCGATGGATCACACCGCGGAAAAATTACAGGCGGGTTGCATATACCTGGGTATATCGATGCGTATGCTTTTTACAATCCTTGTCATAGTCCATACCGCGCTAAACTCTGAGATCTCGGGTTTTTCATGATCGGACCGCTCGCTTCCTCCCAAGATCACAGCTCCGTGTGGACATTGTGGGTACGCGGTGCGCCGGCCAACAAGTGCAATCTTTGCATCTCACTTGCAATCACTCGTCGCGAATGTTCGATGTGTTCTGACCCTTCCATGTTCTGGCCATCTCGCACCCTCTGCACCCCATAGGCCCGGCGATCTCGTCGTCCAGGAAAGCATGTCTACTACCAGCGGTGCGAACAGCAACAGCAACAGCAGCAGTGGCAAGACCAATGTTGCCCACGATCTTGAATTCGAGCGCAACCGCAACCCCATTACGCTCACACGCTTCCTTCTCGCCGAGCAGAAGAAGTTCGCTCCGCACTCCACTGGCAACTTTGCTATGCTCCTGCAGTCGATTCAGCTCGCTGTGAAGGTCATTGCCAGCGCCACTCACAAGGCCGGTATTGCCAATCTCTACGGTGTTGCTGGTACTGAGAACACCTCGGGTGATGAGCAAAAGAAACTCGATGTTCTCGCCAACGATGTATTCGTCAACTGCTGCACCTTCTCTGATGAGGTCTACATCATTGGTAGTGAGGAGGAGGACCGACCCATCATCGTGGACAACACCAAGGGTGGTTATGCGATTGTATTTGACCCTCTAGATGGTTCCTCTAACATTGACTGCAACGTCGGTGTCGGTAGCATCTGGGGCATCTACCAGAAACAAGCCAAGACTGACAAGCCCACCTCAGTTGAGGACCTCTTGCGTCCCGGCAACGAGCTCATTGCTGCTGGTTACGCCTTGTATGGTCCCGCAACGACGATTGTCTTGTCAACTGGTCTCGGTGTTCACGGCTTCACCCTCGATCCTTCCATCGGAGAGTTCATCTTGACTCACAAGGATATGAAGATTCCTCCTCGCGGTAAGATCTACTCCATCAACGAGGGCAACGCAACCAAGTGGGACGCACCCACCCGTGAGTACGTTGAGCGTGAGCGTGCTCGCCAGCACCGTGGCCGCTACATTGGTAGCATGGTCGCTGATGTTCACCGAACGATTATGTACGGTGGTATCTTCGCCTACCCTGCAGATGCCAACAACCCTGGCGGCAAGCTCCGTCTCCTCTACGAGTGCAACCCCATGGCATTCTTGATTGAACAGGCTGGAGGCCGTGCCACCACCGGTAGTGAGCGTATTCTTGACATCAAGCCCACCAAGCTTCACCAACGCTGCCCCATCTGGCTGGGCTCTCGCGAGATGGTCGCTGAGATCGAAGGTCTGTATGCCAAGCATGGTCTCAAGGCCGGCCAGGGCTTCCCTCCCAACAGCAAGAGCCAGTTGTAAAGCACAGGCCAATGGGTGCTTAACACCGTTGAGCCTTGCTAACATATGAGCTTCAGCCATGCGCTTTCTATGCGCTTTCTATGCGCTTTCTATGCGCTTTCTATGCGCTTTCCATGCGCTTTCTATACTATCTACCTCCTTCCTCTTTCAAATGGACATCGTTGCGATCCGTCCCTGTCAGAATGGTCGTACATTTAATTTCGACTATTGCCACACGTTACTCACTCTCATTTACCAACCACCCAGTGCAAAATAAACCAATTGTGCCACAAGCGTGCATATCAGCTTCTGACACATTTTCGACTGGTCAAATCATTGTCAATCCTGTATGGGAGGAGCGAGCAAGAAAGCGAGAGGAAGAGTTCTAGTCATACATGAGGTAAAATAGGATATCGCAAATGCGGCCAGTCGCACCGCTTCCAAAGCAATGCTGGGTGACCTCAGGGAATATTATTTCAAATAGGATAGCGAGCGTCAGGATAGTTCATTCTAATCACGATATAATCTAGCGTCTGGCTTGCATGACAGCGCCACGAGCAGGAGTGGATCCGAACGCATATACTGGTCGCGGGACTTGCAGCCTATTATTCACAGTACCCGTAGCTACGCGTCGTGTGCCGTTGGGATTTCGGGGCGTCGCTGTGGGGCCGGCGGTCACCCGAGGCGAACCCAGCGCGCTAAAGGGGCGACGAGCTTGTCCTTGTGACTGAGGAGGATTAGCAGCAGGTGTTCTCTTGACCGCACTGCCGGGCGTTGGCAATGCCGAAAACGGGCGACGTGGCGCCGAAGGTGTGTAATAAGGCGTCTCTGATTGCTTAACCACTGACCTGGTGACATGGGCCTTTGCTGGTGTTACGAATGCTTCGGATGTCAGTGGCTGAACTTTGGTACGAGGACGGAGCATACCAGGTGAACCGAAAGCCTTTTCGACTTTGGCGAACTCACGAGCAACCGTCTGCTGCGCAGCCTCAATATTCTCAGCACCAATATCGTCGAGGTTCAGCTCCTCGATCTTCTCCGCTGCCATAGCTACGGCGTCGGCAGCCTCCTTAATATCAACATCTGCCAATGCTGTCACCTCAGGAGCCTCGGAAGAGCTGCGCTTCAGTGTTGGAGCAGGCAGCATTGGCTGAGGGCGGCTGCGGAGTCGAGCGATCTCCTTAGCCTGGAGATCAATCTTAGCCTGAAGCTCCCGAATAAGGGCATCCCGTTCCTCTACGCTGCTGGAAGAGGAGGTCAGCTGTTGCTGCTGAAGCTGGCCCTGCTGTTCGAGCTGAGCAATCTTCTTATCACGCGCTCGAATGGCTTCAAGAGCTTCGGCAAGTTCGACGGACAGAGACTGGACGCGAAGCTGAGTCTCCTTCAGTTCTGCTTCGAAATTAGCGTTACAAGAGCCAGCCGTGGCATTTCCACTGTCTGCAGGTACCGACGTAGCTGAGGGTTGAGGAGCCGGTTGAGGGGGTGCAACGACTGTCTTTGCATTCTTCTTCGCCTTACCAAGTTGAGTGGCACGCGCTCGTGCAGCAAAGCGAAGTGAGCAAAGGGTTTCGTTATGGTTGCTCATCGCGGGTGAGACGTTGCAGAACATCAAGCACTTTGCATTACCCCCTAGGCAATCCTGGAGGAGGAACGTAAGCTTGGAGTTGCGGTATGGAATATGCTTCTCCTTCGCTTGGAGAGCTGCGATGACGTCGCCCAGTGCAGAAAGAGATTTGTTGATGTTCTGAGCCTCTTTCATGGCCTGACCTTGAGCACCTGACTTCTCAACACGTTCGGAACCAGCAAGGTCGACTAAAACGAGCTTGCCACGTGTAGTCGCGCCAGTCTCAGGGTTCTCTGCAGTGATGTTAACAAACAGTGCGCAGTGTGAACGCGAGCTCTGCTCGTTCATATTGGTGCAGCCAACAGCACGATTTCGGTAGGCCCGATTTTCAAGTAGCTCACGAACGTCGTCCACCGACTTGACTTCCATAGAGACCAAGTCAGGCACAACGATCTCGCCATTTGGTGCAAGACGGATATCGACCTTGCGCGTTGCCATGTCTTCTCCTGCATATAGCAAGTCGCGAGGCATCTCGTTATAGATTTCAATGACAGAGATGGCAATCTTGTAATTCGTCATACGCAGGCCAGCAGCTTCTTGAGCAGCTTGATTCTCAAGTGTCTTGGCAAAGAGCTCTTGGAGTGCTCGGTAGTTGACACCAGGACGTTCTCGCGTACCTTCCATAGTGAATGTCTTACCTGAGCCCGTCTGACCATACGCGAAAATGCATACGTTGTAGCCGTCGACGCACGACTGCACAAATGGTAGAACCTCAGCAGAGACCTCCTCTTGCGTGGATTCTGGAGTGAACACCTTGTCGAAGACGAACTGACCACCAGGTCTGGCCTTGTCGAGAGCACAGACTGAAACCATTCCTTCGCCTTCTTCAATGCCTGCTCGCTCGGCCTGCTCACCCACAAGAGTGCTAACACAGACCTCGTTCGTCTCGTGCGACAGCAACGGACGGACACGAGCAAAAACGCGAATGTTTCCCTGCTCTTCGATCAGCTTGTTTAAGAGGGATTTTCTTGCACGGCGCTCCTTTTCGAGCTGTTCCTGAAGATGTGAGATAGCACGCATCTTCTCGGCGGTATCTGTTTGGACTCGTGCAAGAACCTTGCTCAAGGTGGAGTTGAGCAGGGCCTGCTGGAGTCGAAGGTCTTGCTTGACCGCCGCCATCTGAAGCTCGTGGTCATGGCGCAGAGAGGTGAGGAGATCCATGACGGCAGGCCGCAGTTCATGCGAGAGTCCACACAAGATGTCCTTACGAACGAGCTCAAGACTGACTGGCACACATGACTCTGCTCCTTTATCATTGGTCTTGGCTTCCGACTTGTTTGCACCTTCCTCAACTGCTGACTTTGTGGATGAGATGAACACCGTTCCATGTGCGGATGGGTTAATGTGCTGAGCAACATCTAACAGCAAGGATGGGCGGTGGGTGGGCTTGATGGAAAAGCGACGCGCCATACTTGCTCGCTTGCTAGGTGCAGGCTTGTCGAGGAGGGATGGTGGTTCTTCGCTTATTGCGTCACAGATCGAAGAAGCCTTCGAAGTATCTAGTGAGAAGTTGTCTTGTAGCAGCGCGGTCAGGGGCGAGTTAGCACTTGCAAACGGGGATGTCATCGCTCGCGGGATAGGAGATATGTTGGTGTTGTCAGCTTGCGGCTGTCCTGCACTAGTCTTGGATGCCGTAGACTGTGAGTTTGCATTCGGTGAATCAGGTCGACTCAGCATTTTGCGTCCGTTGCTGGTCATGATCGGAACCAATCCCAGCAACCAATGCAAGAGTTCAGCGGCGGTATCGAACTCAATATCAAGCATGATACGACGATTGTCGTGTGTCACAGAGGTCAGAGTCAGGGTGCGGTCAAGTTCACAAGATTTGGCTGTTTCATGGGTGAACACTTCGGAGCAATCGCCTAGGAAGATGTCCTGAATCCTTCTCACGGGTATCTGGTGATGGGTCGGGAGTGCAGGCTGGTGGCGGCTTGGTGACACATAGCTGGGTGTAACTTCTGTCCAGAACAGACTACCCCAGTATCGGTCGCGGCGATAGTATATATGGATACGTCTGCGCATGACACGCGATGCAGTTCGGTCCGGTGAGCGATAGAGTTGATAGAGCGTGCATTCGACACCGCATTCAAGCAGAGTCATATGGTCTTCTGTCACCAGAGCCATGGTCGCAGGGTCCTGTGCGACGAGCAGGTCTAGCAGCTTCGCGGCTGTCATGTCTGAGGGGAGCTGAGGCAGGTTGAGCTTGTTGAGCTCCCCTGGCCGCATTCGCATGGGTGTCTCCATCTTGAAGAGCTAAGCGGTGGAGTGAAGGGGGCTGACTTGCGCCTCTTACGTTGTTCGATGGAGTCAGAATGGGTCTAGGGTCTGAGAAGACTCGATTGCACCCGTACTGAAAGCGAAACTCACTGTGAGTTCCCTGGCGCCAAAGAGTTTCTAGAGTTGCAGTGAAGATCCAGGTGCATGGGTAAGTGCGTGGTGGAATCAACGGTGGCAACGAGAATATCAAGCACTGATCCTACTTTCTCACTCGTTAGATCTTGGATGCACTCAACGCCTCGTGCAATATCCTCGCTGCAAATTTTTGCGAAACCGTGGCGTTTCATGTTTTCAAATCCTAGCCGTTGACGAGGAAATACTGGAGAATCACTGCAGGATCGTTCCTTGAACGAGGCCTATGGGGATATCAGAATGGCGCATATACCTGCGTATTGGCCCGTCATTCGTGGGGCTATAGTGATAAGTCTGCACTCCATGTGGAGTACTCCAATCTAAGTGGTGAGTCTTCTAACTTGCATGGTTACACCAAGTTTGCACTGGATTAGATACATGCATTGAGGTAATATTGGAATATATATGCTATTCCCCAAAGGCAAGCGCGAGCGCTAGGCTCTAACCCTGTAAAAATGCAACTGAGTGGAAAAACCCGAACTGGTTCTACATTTGCAAGTACGAGGAATCGCGGTGTTGCGCAGGCTGCGAGTTGCATTGAATCCAAGGGGAGGCTCCTTTACCGGCTTTTGAGCTGTGTCAGCCCCACAACTCGCGCGTCCGACACTTCCGCACCCATGAACGAGGCACCTACCGAAGCGACAGACCCAAACCCGGTTCTGAGCGAGAATATATCCTACGTAAGGAAGACGGGGCAGCGGTACTGCATCTGTATTGTATGCGATTTCTTCTATCCCAGGTTAGGTGGCGTCGAGCTCCACCAGTACCAGCTTGCCCAAGAGCTCATAGCGCGCGGCCACAGGGTCATCATCGTGACTGGAGTCTATGGCAACAGGTACGAGCGACAAGGGGTACGGTACCTGCCCTCGGGGCTGAAGGTCTACTACTGCGTGCGCGCTAGTGTTCACAACCAGGTTACTTTCCCCACGCTTCTAACGTTCCTTCCACAATTCCGGAGGATCTGTATCAAGGAGAAGGTTGATATCGTGCATGGGCACCAGACTACTTCGACGATGGCGCACGAGTGCCTCCTGCTTGCCGCAGCGATGGGAATACGTACAGTATTCACGGACCACTCATTGTTTGGTTTTGCCAACCTAGGTGCGATTCATGTCAACAAGCTCATGCAGTTCACGCTGTCGCACATTAGTCATGTGATCTGTGTAAGCCACACTCTGCGAGAGAATCTTGCACTACGAGCCAGGATCAATCCTCGTCTGATCTCGGCCATTCCGAACGCACTCGACGCGACCAAGTTTCGTCCAGATCCATCTCGCGCGCCTAATGCACTTGAACGAGTCAATGTCATCGTAATCTCGAGACTCGCATATCGAAAGGGAATCGACATTGTTGTTGACATTCTTCCTCGAATTTGCGCGGCTTACCCAACTGTGCATTTCATCATCGGCGGTGAGGGTCCAAAGCGCCACCGACTGGAGGCTGTGTGTAAGGCGCACGAACTGACGGACCGGGTACAATTGCTTGGAGAGGTGGCACACGCAGACGTAAGAGGCGTATTGACTCAAGGACACATTTTCCTCAATTGCTCCCTCACAGAGTCTTTTTGTATTGCGATTCTGGAGGCAGCTGCATGTGGCTTACATGTCGTCGCGACGCGTGTTGGTGGAGTACCTGAAGTCCTTCCACCATCTTTTGTGGAGTTCGCTGAGCCTGAGGCTGACTCTGTAGCAGTGGCGTTAGCACGGGCAATCGAGATGGTAATCGCTCGCGAGCAGGAGTTTCAGAGCCGACATAGCCCAGCGGCTAGTGCACTTTCTTCCCATGGCGCGAGATCCAACACATCAAACCATTCGCAAGAGTCGGTGAGTGCAGAGACATCCTCTCAGCAAGCCGCTGTCCAAGAGCTGAAGTCCGTAGACCAAGTGATCGACGAGCGCCAAACTGTTCCTCACCCAGCGACAGCCCACGAACAGCAAGCTTATTCGAGATACGAAGCGGTCAAGCGCATGTACAACTGGAGCGACGTTGCCTGGCGTACCAACATTGTGTACGATTCAGTCATGCTTCAGGCCCGTCCTCACACATTTCTGCGCATGGTTCGGAGTTATGCAAGCCACGGCCCCGTTTCAAGTTTCGTATTTAGTTTTGTTGCGGCACTCGCCTTGATTTGCGTGTGGATCCTAGACAAACTAGACCCCTCTTCTCGACTTGAGCCTGAGATTGAACTCAGCTGGGAAGAAATGGAGGAACAGATCGTGAAAGAAGCCGAAGCAAACCAGAACTAGAGAATTAGGGAGCCGTAGCGGCACCTAATCTCCAGGAAACAAACTCACTCGCGGTGATTTTGTTTTCTACATTCATTGTTACATAATTGTAAACTAGCCAGTCTCCTCAGTGTTTAATACATGCTCATGCTAAAGTAATCTTTCATTTGAGACCAAGTTTTATTAGTAAGAGGCAGTCGAGGCTGAACGTTTCATCTTCTGTAAACTTTGCAGCATAGTGCCTGTGCTTGGATGAGGTTGATAGAACAACTCGCTTTATCAGAGGGTATATGCAGTGTCAATGGCTCACTTGCGGGTCAAGGAGATCTCTCTGACACTTCTCTGAGACAATAGGCGACTTGCACCTCCACCGGTTGCGGTTGATGTAGCAGGACGTCGAACCGGCTGAGAAAGACCCTTAAGACCTTTGCCTGCGGCTGGTTGTGTCGAGGTCACGTTTGATGCGCTCGTCGCGATTGGCCTGAACACACGAGTTGCTGACGAGCTTGTACTGGTAGTTCCTGCTGAGGCTGGTCGAGTAGATGGATTAAAGGCGCGCTTAGGTCCTGATAACGATGCGCTGATGGGCTGCGCCATGCTAAACGAACGCTGCGGAGGGTCGTTTTCACTTTGAATCGAGGACACATTGAGGTTGTCAGCGTCATCAACGACAAGTTGATCTCCGCTAGTCTCGCCATGCTCGTTTCCTCCTTCAACAGTGCTAACATCACCAATGAAGGTCGACTCGTTGAGAGTCTTGGAAATCACAGCTTCGAAGCAAACTCGCTTGCCTGCGTCATTGCCACTGGTCTTACGCATCATCAGCAGACTGTCGTCCTGCACAGGTGAAAAAGGAGTTACCTTGAGCGCTGCGGACGACTGCAAAATGATGCTCTTCGCATTATAGGCCGCACCCGTGCCGGGCTTCTCGCAAGAACGGTGCTGGTTGTCTTCCTCTTTATCAGATTCCATAGACTTGCGCTTCTGTCCCGGCGAGACTTCATGACTTGTGTTGATCTCCTCGAGTGAGAGCTCCAGATCGTGTTGGGCTGCAGCCACAGAACTGATCGCCGCAAGAGCCGAACCTGGTCGAAGACCCTTGGCAGGAGTCAGTGGGATGTTGTCGAATCCGTTGAACCCGCGCGAGGCTGCGGGCTGCTCAGTGATCGATGTCTCAACCAAGGAAAGCTCAGCACTAGCGTTATTGGCGGCGTCCCATGCGTCGTCTGCTTCAGTAGGAACAACCTTGCTGGGGGCAAATGCAGGAGGGAACGATTCAGTACCACGTCTGGTTGTTATAGATGTCGCAATGGCAGCCGCTGAGCTGGTGGATGCGACGGCAGCCGATTTGGATGCATCAGCCTGAGCAGCAGTAGAAGAAGCCACCGAAGGCAACCCAGCCTTTGAAAGCGTCCTTCTATGACGTGCCACATCGCTCAGCTCCACTGGTGCTCGAGTCGTCTGCGGTCGCATCAACGAGTTGTGACGAATCTGGGCTTGAGCAAGCTCAGTCTTCAAACTTTCGTTGTCCTTTTCCAGCTGGCGCAGCTTCTCACGAAGTGCCTTGACTTGCTCCGCATGCTGTCTTTTGAGATCCTCGAAAGCTGCAATCTCTCGCTTTAGGATATTCACTTCCTCCTTGGCGGCAGCTGCCTCCTCGCGCACGCGAATGAGTGTAGCAGGATCGACAGCAGGCTGTGCAGGCGCGGCGGAGCCAGCACTACTCTGTGAACTAATGGCTGCTCCTTTCGCAAGCTGCTTTCGAGCCACACCGAGTTGAACATTGCGCACGCGTTGGGCAAACTTCAACGAACATGACGTTTCCTGGTAGTTGTCAGTAGCAGGCGAAACATTGCAGAACATGAGGCACTTTGAACTTCCACCAAGGCAGTCTTGGAGAAGGTAAGTAAGCTTGGAGTTTCTGTAAGGGATATGCTTTTCTTTACCCTTAAGCGCTGAAATGACATCACCCAAGGCTGAAAGTGAACTGTTGATGTTCTGAGCTTCAGTCATGGCCTGGCCAGTAGCCATGCTCTTCTTCACTCGCTCGGAGCCAGCGAGATCGATAAGTACAAGTCGTCCGAAAGTTGTATCACCCGTACGCGCCGTTGTGTGGATGTTAACGAACAGCAGTAAGTGCGAACGAGAAGATTGGGCATTCATCATGGTGGCAGAAGTCTGACGGTTGGGGAAAGCACGTGTGCGCATCAAGTTCGTGACCTCTTCGACATTCGTGACAGGCATTGCAGTAAGACCAGGGACAATAATCTCACCCTTGGCATTCTGACGGATGTCAAGGCCAGAGGTCTCTGCGGCCTTCTTGTACGCAGCCTTGTCCAGCAGGAGGTCACGAACCTGTTCGTTGTAAATTTCGACGACGGACATAGTCACCTCATGCTTATTCTCATGACTGTTTTCTGAAAGAGTTTCGAAGAGCTGCTCAAGCGCACGATAGTTCACACCACGATCGGTCGGCGAACCTTCCATAGTGAACGTCTTGCCGGAGCCAGTCTGACCGTAAGCAAAGATACATACATTGTAGCCATCAATAGCTGACTGTACCAATGGGGATACTTCTTCATAGACTTCCTCCTGTGTGCTTCGGGGAGTGAAGACACGATCAAACTCATACTCAACTGGGCGTTGAGCGGCCGTGCTGCCAGTCGCGGATGTACTAGCAGGAGGCTCGCACAACATCGTGCATTCGTCCAGAAATCGGATACAAGAGACATCACCATTGGCCTTCTCTGTGGCACTCAGCGGGCGAACTCGAGCAAACACACGAATGTTACCTTGTAGATCAATGACCTTTTCATTAAGTGCCTTTCTTAGGCGACGCTCCTTTGCGTATTTCGCCTGATGCTGCTGGCAGACGCGTGTGAGAGCGGCACTGGCCTCAACGAGCCAGTCGTTCATGTCCTCCAAGGCCTGCTTAATCGAAGGGCGGGCCTCCTCACGAAAGTAGCTCGCAACCTCGCGCACTTGAGGGACGAATCTGCCAGCACCGACTGTAGCTTCCTGACGTAAACGCTTATTCTCCATCTCGAGTTCGCGGATTCGAGCAGCGGCCGCAGCATTGTCCACGCCGGCTCGTGGTGACAGCAATCCCGCAGAGCCACCAGTTCGTGAAATGGTACGTTGACCGCTCTTCACACTTTCGAGCAGCTCCTGGACACGCTGACGACTACTTCGACCAGGGGAGGTTGCATCACCTACTCGACGATCTGGGGAACCAACGTCACTTGGATCGGGGGCAGCAGGCTTTTGCTCGAGGATTTTCTTCAGGTTTGTAATGATGCTATCAGCCTTAGCAACACCTCCGGAAACAGCGTTCGATGAGTTCTGTGAGTTATCACCACCTTGGTAGCCGGCTGCCGCTGCTGCTGATGGCATGCTTGTGAATCCAGAAGCACCAAGAGTCTTCTGAGGCGTTACGCAAGCTGCGTTGATTGCAGCCGAAACCTCGCGGCGACGCAGCAAACGCATTTGTCTCGGTGAAAGATTCATACTGGCTCCACCGGCAGTGGGAGCTCGTTGAGTAGCGAAGCGTGTGAGTGGGCGTAAGTTCTCTTCCTCTTCGATTGGGAACGTGCCATTGATTCGTGCATTGTGTACGAAACGAAGCGCAAAGAGGCAGAGAGCGACCTGCTTAGGATTTGACCCGTCGTGGAGATCACGCCAGCCGAATGTGTACTCCTTTGCAAGTCCGTAGCTCACACACGCTCGTACGAATGCGTAGATGTTATCACATCGCAGCTTGAGCGATTCGGCATCGAGAGTGTAGTTTCCAATGCAATCGGGCGCCAGCTTCTCCATCAGTCGGCACAGGTCCGACCCGTTGGTCATGAAGTGCAGAAAGTCCATATCCTCGGCCACATCCGATGATGGCGCTGGATACTTCTTCTCCAAGACGGACTCGATCCATGGCTTGATATCCTGGAGGAGCTCCTTGGTGGGCTTCGTTTGCCAGACGGCGAACTCAGCCTCTAACGCGGTATCCATGGGTCTAGAGGGATATTGAGATTGAAATAATAGAGACCGGGTCGGTTATCGCGCTGTGAGCGTTTGCTGTACAGTTCAGGCACTGCTGAGGACGGATAGCGTGCTGATCTCCACACAACCTGAGAAGAGAGATCCGTTTGTTGCGGATATGGAAAATTGCGTTACATATCGAGCGTGCTAGCGAGTGTTCCCCGCGTTAGATCGCGTAGCCAGATACATCCAGGTGTGATCCTCGCAAAGATGTATAGATCCCTGCATAGCACTCACGTCACGTCCACCATTCCCGATCCCAAGGCTCGAGCCCAACGTTACACTTTTTCCTTCTTCGCCGCACACTTTCCGAAAATGTTCAACGGCTACTTCGGGCTTCAGTCGTGAGTCAGGTCAGCGGTACGCGTCATGTTGCAATTGGAAGTCATTTCGATGACGTATACTTGCTATATCCATCCATGCGTTGTCATTTATTCCGCATTAATACCATTTGAGTGAGTCGAGATCCTTCCTGACACAATCAAGTCGCGCGTATGTCGTCATTGAAATTTATTTTTGTACCATCTCTGGCCCAGTTCAGCCATGATATCGGAGCAGTCCAACCACACTCCTGACTCACTCAGAGAATAAGCACTATTGCTAACGAACATGTCCTAAGCTAGGGTCCGGCACGAACTCCCTGAGAAACCAACTGGACTTCACGAAGGAGATCCGTAGTTCTGCGCGGATGCTTGGAGCTCAACCTCGCTGGGTTTTGCCATGCATGCATCTGACGAAGGGTGGTCCCGATCTCGTAGGAGAAGCCAAATCAGCACCAGGTACTTCTAGCGCTCTCTGAGGCCCTGTATGAAGTGGCATCACCCAAACTCTTAAGAAGCCCAGGAAGTACAGTCAAACCTTCGTCGGGTTCGCGTTCGACTCACACTGAAGTGCCTTCAGGCACACTCGGGAGAGGATCACGCCAATCCTGGGTCTCGTATGATTGGGTGCCTATTCGAAGGGTATCTCGACTCGATTGATTCTTTAAGTGGTAGCGTCCTCAATAGCTCCAACACGTATGCTTTGCCACTTTGAGGAAGGTCCGGACTCCTGTGATGCCAGCGCAAACTCACGTCATATGCTACGTGACATGATGTCTGAGCCTATCCCGTTCCTAAGCTACGCTGGAGGCTCTAGTAGTTCCTTTCCGCATGCTCACACAACGTAGAAGGCTCTCACACACCCTCCGCGAGGCAGTCAAGTCTGTGCCTCGACTCTGGCATGCACAAGCAGGCGGGCTGGACGATTAAACCGTCAAAGCTGAGATGAGGTTTCTGGCAGCTAGTGCATCCCCAGTCGATTACGAATGCACGTATCAACGTTGCGATTGCTCTGCTGCGACGTGACATATACCTCACCCCCACTTTGCCTGCGTCTCGACTTGAAAACCCCGAATTTGGGGCTGAAAGGCAGAAACACCTTGGGGGTATGCTACATGGTTCAAGTTTATGTTATAACAAAGCATAAATGACGACACGCGCCTATCATCTTGCCCCGTGTCTGTCCGCAAATGGCTGTTACATAGCCCTTTCCAGGGGAAATTAAGTTGTGGTAACACTACTTTGAAGAGGTTAAAAACCCAATGACTCGTGGTAACCAGGTACGTATTAGGTGTTTATTCGATGCAAAACACAGCGCTATATTCAGCGAATTCGGTTTCACAATGAGACAGATGCATTTTGTCACGCAAAACTCGCCATAAGTGCAGGATGTCTTTTTTTCCAATCGCTGTCTGCTCTGCATTTGCCCGCATTTCCCACGGAAGCCCGTGGTGTCTAACTTGACTGCTGACTCTAAGCGATGTGCTGTCGACGACCACACCCGAATCTAGCGCGAAATTAACCGCATGCGCGCCCAGAAGCGCCATGAGGCCAACAATCCCGTGGTCAAGAAGACCACTCGTGAGCAGTACGTCCTCTTAGATGTTGTGTTTGAGGATGAAGAATGGGGCCCCTTCCAAGCAATCTTGTTCCGTTTGATATCTCACATGACTCACTACTGATTTAATTCACTTCTAGGGATGCTGCTGCTCTCCGCGCTAAGCAGGAGGCTGCAAACCGCCGCAAGGAGGAAGAGGCAGCAGCAGCTGCAGCAGCTGCTGCCGCGGCCAGGGCTAAGAAATAAGGTGTGGCCATGATAAGCATTTCTATCAGTGCTACCACTGCAACGTCACTACAATCCATCTCCAGACCGACCTTCTCACGTACCTTCTGCGGAAGTGATTAGATCGGCCTACGAATGGACCTCTCCGACTCAATCCTAGTCGCGGTGCTCTGAATACAACGAGCTCCGCGCACCTACATACGACGTGATGCAAGTTCATGTCCGCTTACTGAGAGTTTGTCCAGCTTATTTAATTCAGACGAATTGCTATTCGTTATTCCACCTATGCATCACCGGTTCCCCGAAGGCAAATTCACGATCCATTTCAACTAGCCAATTGGGTACATATCACATTTACCTGTCGTATGTAGTTTTAACGACATCGTTGTCTTATGGTGTCAGTTGCGTACCTCGATTAGTGTGCACGGAGCATGCAATTGACTTAAGCACTGAGCATAAAGATCACACCATCTAAACATGATCAGAGGTGCCTAGGTGACTTGTTGTATTTGCCAGGGTCTAGCGACATGTCTATCTATTACTTTACTCCTTTACACATAATGGTACTGCAGGATTGACCGTACATCCGGTCGCAGCAATGCAGCTGCGCGCTCGGAGGTCGACTTACGGCCAAGCTCATCGTCTAGTGCCGAACTCATGGGTCTCTTGAGCCAGGTCACAAACAATCGTAGTGGTCGGTTCACACCAACATCAAGCAGAGTCGCTGAGTCGGGAACCGATTTAATCCGCCCAGCTACCTCCGGTGTTCTCTTATTATCCTTCGCCAGGTCTAGGCGACGATACGGAGGTGTCGCAAAGAGATAGAATGAATAGTCATCAAAAGCACTTCCTTGAGATGCCAGATCCTCTCCTTCAATTATGTCTCCATGTTCTAGGGCAGCCTTCATCGAGGCCTCAAGCAGACTATCGATAAAACCGTAGAGTGCCGTGAGTGGCTCACGGATGTGGAAACATGCTTCAACGGTAAGAGGTGGGTGGAGTGGCTCGAAAGTAAGGATCTTGTCAGGTGCCACAGTACGTTCGCCCTGTTTACTCTCCATCAGGGAGTGGCCCTTAGAAACGTACGTCCTCTTCATCTTCTCGGTCACAGCCTCGAAGTCAACTTGCTCTTCAACTTGAGTAGACTCGATCTTGGCGTCGCCAACTTCCTTGATTTCCTGGGTCACTTTTGTCTCGGTGGATCTCACAATCGGGGCCATCACAGCGGTTTCAACGGTGACTGAGTGGTAGGCATCAATTTCCTTCGCACGACTATACGGCGAGGGGATCTGAATTCGCAGACGAATGACTTCCTTCGTCACCGGCCCTGGATTCGGCTTAGCACTTGATGCATTTGGAGACTTTCCAGCCTTGCGGACAGTTTCGATTGCAATTTGTGCATCCTGCTCCGTCGGCTCGAAGAAATCTTCCGTTTCCCCGTCATCACCCCGCGCAGAGCGGCGATCTGCAGTTGCATTACCCAACCTGTGTTCACGTTCTTCAGGAGTTTCTTGAATGGTGACTGAGATTTGAAGATCGCGTGGAGGGACTGGAACAGCGCTTGTTGCAGGGTTCTGTGACGGGGACGACGTGATCCCGCTTGCATCCTTGGAGCCCAATTTCGACTGCGATGAACTCTTGCTCGAGTCAGGGTTCTTGATGCCTGCTCGCTGTAGTAATGACTTGATCCCTCCTTGACCCACGATCTGTCGATCGCCACTGAGTCCCAGCTTTCTTTTCATCGACTCGAGCGCCGCGGCCGATTCTTCCTCTGTCATCTGGGGCCGAATATACTTGAAGAACTGGCGAACCCGTAGCGTCGGTGTCTCTGCGACATCGAAGGTAGAGACAGAGATTCTTCTGAGGGCATCGAGAATGGAGGTTGACTTAAGATCCTCATCCGAAACCAGAAGCAGATCCGAAGACCTCATAGCATCGCTTTCCAGCGCACTGATCGTGCGAGGGGTGAAAGGAGCCTCGGGTGGCATAATTTCGATACATGATTGCATTTGTCCGGGGATTGTGATATGCAGCTGGATCGCTCCGTTGCCCGCTAGGTTTTCAGTAGGAGGCACGCCTTTGTAAGAACGTAGGTGAAGTGGGGAGGACACCGACGGCCGAGCTTCAGCGGGATCCTTGCCCTCCGTGCCGCTTCTGACATAACTGGGGGACTGTTCCTCGAGCTGGCTCAGCATGTCCCATAGAGTTGTTGTCCCTAGGAAGGAACCTTGGAAGACGAGCCCGAGTGAGTTGATCAACTCGACGCGTATGACGTTGCTCATGCTGTATGCGACGATTCAGTGTGTGAATATCTATCTATACACCAGTACCCACCGATCTGTCAGCTTAGTCGACACACAACACACGTAGATCTCGTGATTTCGATTGCGTGAAACAAAAGTCAGCAGAGTTCAATTTCAGCTAAATCTTGTGGTGCAGAAAGTGCCGTGGACGCAGCCGTGGGTAAAGCGGTGTCAGACTCGACTCACATTCGACATGCAACTACACACGCGTATAGGTAATTATTTGCGCATTGTCGATTGAAACTAGTGTACTCCTATTTTATTCTGTGGTGGGTGGCACTGCCAAATCGCTTACTCATCATCACCGTCGCTAAAGTCCAAACCTTCATTGTCCAACAACGCAGCCAGGTTTCGGCCGTCTTCAAGGTCACGTTCACGTGCAGCACGCATTTCATCCTCGGCAGTAGGCTTCAGGAGATTGTACCAGAACTCACGCACAAGCTCAGGGCGCTGCTCCATTTGAATCTGGCGCATTTGTTGTGAGTGAAACTCAAGGATATTCTGGTCCTTATGAATGGTCGCCCATGCAGCTGCGACTTCCTCGGGGTACTCCCACTTCGGATCATAGAGATGGACGTGGTACTGCTTTGTGGTCTCACCCTTGTAAGTGAGTCTCTGCTTGAGCTCCTCCTTTACTTGAAGCTCAATAGCGTTAAGTTCATCAACCTGCTCTTGAGGAGTGAGTTGCTTCATAACCATTGAGCGTTTGTCCTTCAAGTGCTGAATGGACTCGGCAACGAGGTGTTCGTATTTACGCTCATTTCGCTCTTCGTAGGTAGGATCGGCCTCGCCTCGAGCTGCAGCCTCAGCGTGCTTAGTCTCAAGATCTTTCTCGTAAGCATCAATGGTGCGGTAGGCTGTGATCAAGGCTCGACTACGAGTGTGATCGATCTCGATATTTCCACATGCAGCCCATGTCATAATATCGCAGGGATCGAAGCGCAAGATCATGTAAGGGGTGTAGGGGTCAAGTGAGAAAGGCTGGAATCGGATACCAAAGCCATGAAGAGTGTAGCGAACATCAGGATTGAAGTTCTTCGGGATAATAAATCCCACCGGGTACTTCATAAAGCGCTTCAAGCTGCGCATAGCCTCAAGCTCACTCGTCTTTGAGTCGCGTGACGTTGGGAGGTCAGCCAAGGTCTTTCCATGGCACCACAAGTAGAGCCGCCTCAGCACCATGCGAACATGCATGAGTACAGTGAAGTATGGCTTGTTACGAAGGTCAACCAAGAGCATGTAGGGATTACCCTTGACGTAGGGTGTTACATTCAAGCCTGTTCGATCATGGTATTCATACCTTCGTTTCTCCAATTCCGAATCAGGAAGGTCCCGAGTGACTAGGCTGCTATCTTGCTCTAACAGCTGCGTATCCATACTAAGTGCTTCACGCTCGACATGCGGCGGGAGAGGAGTGAACCTTGTGTCTCGAATCACATCGCCACAATAGAGTGGAAGCAGTGTTGCGGGACTCAAGGAATAGGGCGCAAGGACAGGCGAGCAGTGACCATGGCAGAGGTACGAGTAAGGGTGGAAGGTCGACGAAGTCAGCTGGCCTTGGTGAGTATCCCAGATCATGTCGATCGGTGACGCCAGTGACCCAACTGGTGTAACCTCAGGATGCGCAACCATACGTGCAAAGTAATGATAAAGCTCACCCTCGTCCTCGAGCGCAATCGCTGCGGAGGCTAGTGCAGCATAGCCGGTCATGCCTTTACACTTCTGCAAGCCGTACTGTCGAATGTGCTCTTCAGCAATTGGCAGCTTTCGTCCATACTTCTGTCCCATACGCGCAACGAGGAAGCGGAGCAAGAAACCAGCCTCTGGATGAGTTTCAAGCATCATCTCCCACATGGAGAGCATTCCCTTGAGGTCACCCTCAGCATATGCAGCGAAGATTGCGGAGCTCCATGCAGAAGCCTTGCTGATACCAACAATAGGAACGCCTCGTGATGCGAAGGCAACGCGGGGCTGGTTGCCCTTGAGCGAGTAGGAGTTATCACGAGCAGTCTTCTGGAAGACCCGGTACTGAATATTGCGTTCTGCCGCCTCATGGAATACACGCTCCAAGTCCGCTGTAGGCTTGGGCAGTTGCTCGCCCTTTTCTGCGGGAGCATTCTTGTCAGCGCTAATAAACTGACCTAGAACTCCAATCGCGCCCGCAGACTGCTGTCGCTGCTTGGCTAGCGCGGCCTGGCGAAGAAGCTTGTCAATTTCAAATAAGGGCTTGTTCAACTGCAAGAGTTCCTCTGGAGTGAGCTTTTTGACATCATGGCTCCGTTGTTCACTAGGTGCCTTGCGTGGGGCATGCGCCCGAGTAGCACATCCCGAGCCCATAGTATTTTTGGCTCGAGGGAAGTGCTCGCGCACATATGCCCAGTCCTGAGGTACGTCGCGATCCAACTCGATCCAATGATCCACTCGTTGGACTTCATCCATTGTAGCAAGCAGGTGGACAGCGTAGTCAATCTTTCCATCCATGATGAATGCCTGAGCGATGTTGGAGAGGCAAGCCTGGTCGATGCGACGTTGATTCGCGAGGGGAGGCGATCGAAGCACGCGCAAGAACAGTTTCCAGAGAAGATCACTATAGCCCTCACGTTGGCACAACAGTTCTGCAGCCTCAATGAGGAACCCATCAGGAATGAGCGGTGCAGGTTGAGTCTCAAGCAAATTGCGAGCCAGCTGAGCCATCTCTTCGATGCGACTGCACTTACCCAGGGTTTGGGCAACTGTGATGAGTGCGATTGCGTCACGATCGCCAGGCATCAGTCGGTAGAGAATCAAGCTTTCTCGCCACAGGCCCAGACCTCGAAGCGCTCGCAATGCAACCTTGAATGCAAATTCACCGGTTTCCGTTACCGAGGAGGGAGTGCGAGACTCAGGATCGCGCACCTGCTTCGAAATTCGGCCTTCGATTGGCAAGGAGATGTTGCACTCATCGTGACTTGGAATGCAAGTCTCGAAACCAAGCGCGTCCACAATAGATGTCAAGTTGGGCATCATGATGCGACTTGCCGCAGAGAAGTAGGGATTCTTCTTGATGACCTCGCCAGCGAGGACCCTTTCCTTGAGCTGAGCGCGAGCGGCATGTGCCTTGGGTGCGAACAGTTTGTCGAACGCTTCTAGTGCTTCGTTATGCTTGCCACTCGATGTCATAACCGTCATGAACGCTGTCGTTGCAATGGGCATCAAGGAAATGCCCTGCTTTGCCAGTGTGCGCTGAAGTCCTAACGCAAGTTCAGGGAGTCGATGCTCATGAAGAATGGAGAACATAATTGAGTGCGTTCGCTGGTTGGGTGCGGGACCGTCCTTATTCTGGAACATCCGGGTGTAGAGAGCCACAGCCGATCGCCAGTCATGAGCACGGCGGCACGCCTGCAACGCGAGGGTGTAGCACAACGCATCTGGGGATAGCGAGTTGCGATCCTTGAAAATCCAACTGTACTTGCGCTCATCAAAGCGGAGCTCTTTGGGGTCATCAAGATCACCGCCTTCCGCAACTGCTGTGGCAGCATTGCTTGCCGCTGCATCAGACCTGCGGAATTCGGGTGTCAGGCCAAGCTGCTGAAAGAGTGTTCCGGATGGATCCGCGGGAAGACGCTCTGCGAGTTCGTGCGTTGAAATGAAGGCGTCTCGCGAGCCATGATCTACGCCACCAACAAGTGCATTGCCCATGCACTTGCCAGCGACGATATATCCTGCGTTAAGCTCCGGAATCACAACATCACGTGACTTGGCTGACAAGCCACCTTGACGAAGGGTTCGGCTGCCAGCAACGAGACCTGCACGCCCCATGCCCATACCATAGCTCTCGAGTTGTTCCCGAGTCAGACCCACAGCGCCTTCCTTGGCATGGACGTCTGGAGTCGGAATACCAACTTGGTCTTCGGTGAGTTCCTGAACCTTGGTCGTTTTGTTGAGTCGACCGAGCATCTCCATGTGGTCGATAATCATGAGCGCTTTGCGCGCATCGCCCACGGCCGCGCATGCATTGAGCGCTGTGCGGTACGCACGCGCATCGGGTCGGCAAGCATCGGGGGCGTCGCAGTGGCCGGTTAGGGGGTCAACCTTCGGGAACGCATCGAAGATCTCAAGGGCCTCCTTCGGGTTGTCATTGGCAATCGCCATGGCCATCATTTCCACGAGCAGGTTGACGTGGGCGTAGATATCACGGTTGCGGTTAGCCTTGATTTCCCTCAGGAATTCCTCATAGTCCTGACGGCTCATGATGTACAGCGCTGAACTGTTTTCATGAGCGGCCTGTGCGTCCACTGCAGCAGCAGCCGCAGCGACATTAGGGTCGTAGTATTCGTCAAAATTGGTGTTGGATGGGACCGAGGCGGCTGCTGCCGCAGTGGCACTTGAAGATGTGGAGAACGCGCGCACATTGAGAAGAGCTCTAATATCCACGCTGGCTGGGACGCGGACTGAGTGTGGGCCTTCTTGGCTGAAAAGAAAGGCGTGCTTGTTCTGGACAGAATTGGATATCTCGCTGGCTGACACTGTGCTTGAGTTGTTACTGAGGCTAGTATAACTTCGGACGCAGCCTGGGAGATATGCTACGTCAAGACTGGATAGCGACCGATCAGTGTAAAACAGGGACGCGCGCAGCAGCCGATCGCGCCATATCGCCTGCTGTCGCGCTGCTGCTGTTGCTGCTCGAAGGGCCTGCATGGTTCACTGCACCTGCTGCTGCTACAGTACGCCAAATAGGCGGCGTCGTTACGCTGAAGTACACGTAGCTGGGGCCGTATAGTTGACGATCTCAGGCAAAACTGCTCTCTCCGATCGCGTGGCGGCAGGCGAGCTAGAGTTCGGATGGGACAAATGTGCCGGGAAGTTAAGCTACGTGTTCGTAGAAGTGCGGAGTCGCAGACTGAAGAGGAGGGGCACACTTGCATCTCTCACTCCCACTTCTTGAAGCACATCGAATTGTGAATCTTCCATCGAAATCGCCACAAGCGCAGCATGTCCGGAGGAAAGGCTGCTGTGAGCTGTCGTTCGAAGGTGGTTTCCACGGAATTCCGTAGTTGAGATGCGGCTTGAGTAAACTCAATCAATGCGCAGAACAACTATTCACCAAGAAACGCGATATATAATATCGCCGTAGCTGCCTGCATCTCAAAATTGACACACAATAAACCTGATTCCAAGGCCGAAAAATTCGTCCTCTCCAGGTTTTCCCACGTGCACTCGACTCTGCACAGGAATAAGGCGCACGTACACTCAAGCCGCCTAAGGGGCGCAAGGAAAGAGAGCCAGTGTGGAGATGTGTATCCGTCCTGGCCCAGATTTGCTCTCTGTGAGAGGCGGAGAGAGGAAACAGGAAAAGAGGTAAATCATAGTAATTGCAGGCATTAGAGTGGTTGGATAAATCTAAAAAGTTGGAAAATGAATGTTAGTGCAGTTGAATTATTTAACACTACCAATATAATCACACCACATGGTTGCACTTATTGGGATTTTACTATGTGATCATTCAAACGAAACCTTGCAAAGCCCGTGCTGAAATGCCTTTCTGTGCGTTTTTCTCACGCATTTGCCGTCCACGACACTATATCATCCTACGATCTAGACCATATCTGCTCGCCGCGTGCGTAGACCCAGACCTGCGTCGCAAGTAACGGGCCACAACGGCAGAAAAACCGCGGGATTTGGTACAGTAGTCACTCACTTGACCGAAAAGCGGAGAGTATAGTGTTATATCCACACATCCGCGCCTGCACTGCCCAAGGGACGACTGCCTCCGTTCGTGCTTTGCTTTGCTTTGCTTCGCTTCGCCTTGCTCTGCTAAGCCCTGCTCAGCGTTGCTCGGCCAAGCGTTGCTCCCCATCTCCCAGTCCTCTGGCTAGAGGGAGAGACAGATAGATCGAGAGAATTACAAGATCGATCGATCGATCATTGATTGAGAGAGAGTGGGAGCCTGTATCGCACAGGACCATTCATTGGGCACTCTCGATTCATCGAGTCTTACAGCGCCCTCATTGGATCATTCACTCAGGTTCGCACGGGGCCGAGTCGCTGAGCTTGAGCAGTCGCTTTAGCTTCCCATAGCAGCGTCCTCCGTTCGACTCTTTCGAGCCGATTGCAACCCCTTAGAGATCGCAGTAGTCATTTACTCAAGTCTGCTTCAAGTAGCGCTTCAAGAGATTTTCTCGTCGATCGCGCTCTAATTTTACACGTTAACTAACCCACCTAACCTCTGCTGTAACAACAAATCGCATTCTCGCACATACGACCTCAAGCAAGAACAAATACCATCATGAGTGACGGTGAATGGCTCGTTGCTACTCGCTGGGGCAAGCCTGTTCAAGCTTCATCGCAGCCCCAGCAACAGCGCAAATCAGGCCAGACCCAGAGTTCGAGCCGAAGTCAGAATAGCAATCGCGCTCAGAGTCGTGCCCAACAGCAAACTGCAGGCACGGCTCGACAAGCCCAGAGAGGAGATGGTACCCACACTGCCTCTCCGAAAGGCCAGGAGAATAGTGTGGCTACGACAGCTCCAGCGATTCCTGCAGCCGCAGCCTCGGATGGAGAGTCAAAGCCCCTCTCCTTGGCTCAGCGTCTAAGTGCACTTGCGAACGGTAAAGCGCAGGCAGCCACTGGGGCTGTGCCGGCATCGGCATCTAATTCTCCAGCCACAGCTACATCCACATCTTCGTCTTCCTCAAGGACAGCTACTACTGCACCCACCACCACCACCCCCGCCCCTGCATCTGTTCCCGCTTCTGCCCCTACCACTGCCTCAACCTCAGCCTCCCCATCAGCATCTTCATCACATGCACCAGCTGCTACTACCGCCTCCATCACTCCTGCCACCGCTACCTCCACTGCTGCATCGCCAGTCGCCACTTCACAAACTGCCTCCAGTTCGCAAAGTGCACGAACCCAACAGACTCCAAGCGCTCTTTCATTTGCTGCAGTGGCTTCAGGTGCGGCAGCCAAGGGTCAGGTCACCGCATCTGCATCTGCATCCGCATCTGCACATGCACCTGTGTCTGCTCCCGCACCTGTGCCTGCCGCTGCTTCTGCAGCCCCAGCAAAGTCCCAAAGCTCCCGCGCTCAATCGTCACCTAGTGCATCGCCCACACATGCTAGTTCAGCTAACAAGGGCGCCTCGTCGACTGCCCAGGTTCCCCCCATGAACTTAGATACCGAGCAGGTACCCGGCTTCTTGGTTAAGGTGACTTATCACCGCTTCCACACATTCAAGCAGAGTTACGCAATGTCACACGCTGGGGTAACCGGCAAGCTCGTGCCTCAAATGCCATGGGTTACGCGCCTCAACGCGGAACATGGATCGATGATGACATATGGCCAGTTTATTCGTGGTGACCATCCAGTCTTTTCTCGCTTAGCTGCAGAACAGGCTGCAAAGCTGGAGAAGGAACGACAGGAGAGAGAAAAGGAGAAAGAGAAAGAGAAGGAGAAGGAGAAAGAGAAAGAGAAAGAAAAAGAAAAGGATCAACAGAAGGCAGAAGGGAACGCATCTAGCGAAGCAACGACTGCCCAGACTAAGGCCGAGTCAAAGGACACTGGTGCAACCACTGAGGCGGCAGACTCCGGCGAAAGACGCGAAGGTTCTCACTTCTCCGAGTCATTGCTCTTCATTCCCGTCTTCGCGGGTACATGGAAAGATGACTTCGCTCGCTTGCAATCCCTCGCACCTACGACACCAGTTGAGGACATCCCAGACGGAGTGAAGTCGCTCGCCGCAGCCTTGGCTATCCTCGAAGAGAGCATGCGTCTCCTCGTCCTGCCACCTTCCGGAAGCTTTGGTCTGGGTCCTTATACCGAATGCAAGCGACCTACAACCCCAATCAAAGCGACGTTACAAAACCTACTGTCAACTCAAGTTTCGAGTCGAATGTGTCCACTCTTCCAGGGCAAAACAGCTGAGGAAGTGAAAGCCTCTTCTGCTGCTGCTTCCACAGATGAATCCTCAGCAGCATCCGGAGACCGTGGAGTCGAACTCAACGGTGGTGCTATCTTGCTCATCACGGCTACCGCACTCGCTCGTTTCCTGTCTGATTTCGCGGTTGCAATTGAGAATACCCACAAACAGATCCTTTCTGAGGGCGGTCCTTCTAAGCCTTCTCTGCATGAGCTTTCCAAGATGAATGAGAGCCAACTGCACAACCTTATTGTCTCTCATTCCCTTTCAACCAAGGACGCCAAGCTTGATCTTAATCATCCCAACCTCAGAAGCACGATGGAAGACGTGTTAACTGCGATCACCTCACTCGCAGTCGGCTTCAAGTGCTTCGGTGTTATCTTCTCGGCTGATCTTGATAGGCTGACGAACATGCTCGTGGGAACGCTTCCACCTCTGACACCTTACCTCGCAGTCAATGCATTACCACGAGTTGCGCCAGCCAACATTGTTGCCGCTGCAGCAGCACGCACTGCAGTCAACCGGTGGTCCCAGGGCCTTATCACTAGCTCGCCAGTCGATGCTGCACGCTCGATGGCGTTACTAGGGTCCCTCGGAGCGAAGCCGCACCTCAATGCAAATATGCTCATTCACTTTTTTAAGGTTCCTCCGAACTTAATTACACCAGCTGCTATGAGTCAGCCCCAGCTCCCAGCTCCAACGAGTTCTAACGCACGCACTGTTCACTCACCGCTCTCTCGATCCGTGACGCCAAATCTCGGATTTATTGAGACATTTGTTTTCCTGGGAAGGAGTGACGCGGGACCCTCGCCGGCCCTGTGCGAAGCCTTGCTCTGGGAGGCGTTGGATCGCCGTGTTCCCCATCTGCTACAGTCTCGTGACTTCTTGGGTCTTCCTCCCTCTGACAAGGAGTTCTCGACTGAGATCAATGCCGCTGTCGATACGTTCCTCCATGCGTACAATCAGGCTGCACTTCGTAATGCTCCACCGAATGGAAAGAAGGGGCACCCTGCCGGCGTCTTGACTCAGGTTACTCCACCATGCCTCGCATTCATGCCATTCGGCGTGCCAATGCTTTCGCCATATGCCACGACAACCGCGCCTTCAATCAACCCAGCACTCCGTGTCGCGCTCACCTTCAAGTCATTCGCCCCCACTATTCGCTCGTTGGTAATTGACCGTGAAATTCTCAAAATAGTTGCTCGAGCCGAGGGCAGCAGTGGTTGTATGTTCGATGAGATTGTCCGTCGCCGTGTTTTGGAGACACTTCCGGGTATTATCATCAAGAGCTCTTGCGGTTTCCCCGAGGCGTTCGAGTGTGCGGGTGTTGCATTCGATGGTAGCCTCGACAATCTGGCAGTGAGTCTTGAGTTGGCCATTCGGCGGAGTGGATTCAAGAATTACCTGCGTAATGTGTACACATATGAGCAAATGCCAAAAATGATTGAGATTGCCACACGCTTCTTCGGATATACTGGTTCGTCCAAGCTGATCGCGGCTGCTGTGGAAAATGCCCAACAGACTTCGAAGGGCACCGCGACTGCCTCTCAGCAGAGATCGACCACACCAGGAGCTGCAGTTGACTCGACTGAGGCTGCAGCGACGAAGCCAAGCGCTAAACCCTCATATGCTTCGAAGTTGAGAGTCGATGCACCTGAGTATCAGCCTGCAACGGTTATGGCACCAATCATGACGCTGCCCATGCATATGCCGCCTAACGTACCGATTGTTCCAGTTCCTCTTGTGCCAGTAACTGCGATGCCCATGTCAGGACGCCCCTATGCTCCAGTGATGCCCGTCTCACGGCCAGTGCACGTGCGTCCAAGCCCACGCTTCACTCCAGCCGCAATCCCTCTTGTTGCTGCTCCCATTGCTTCAGCTGCCATTACGCCCCCCACGATGACTCCCGCACCCATGACCCCAACTCTTAGTACGGCATCTCCGGCATTTGTACCTACCCCAACTCCGCATGCCGGCCCCATGGACCCGATGGGAGGCTCATTTGTCCTGAATCCAACACCCCTGCCACGAGCCAGCCAGTCACCTCCCGCCCAACCAGGCAAACTCACGCTTGTGCCGCTTGAGATTGCTCGCAATTCCCCCCAGCTCAGACCCGCAGCTGCGGCACTCGTCGCCCCTTCACCCCGACTCCAGCCCAGTGGATCACCTAAGTTGCAGCCTAGCGGTTCACCGCGTCTTCAAGCGGCAGGATCGCCACGCTTGCAACCCACAGGATCTCCGAAGTTAGTTTCATCTGGGAGCCGAAATTTGACGCAAGAGACCAGAAAGCACGCTTCCTGGGCGGACAGCAACAGCCCAGTGCTTGTTGCGTTACCCCGGCAGAAATCACAACAAAATCAGCAGCAGCCCCCTGAGCTACATCTGAATGATACCTCGGCAAAATCATCTCCCCAGCCCACAATGTCGCCAGGTCCTTCGGAAGCCGCTCATGCAGCGTCAGCACCCGCGTCAGCACCGGCGTCAGCACCAGCGTCAGCACCAGCGTCAGCAACGTCGACGACCGTTGAGTCTAAGCCAACTGAGTCCATCTGGGCTAAGCGCCGTGCTCAGGTTCAAGAGCAAGTTGCCGCAGCCGCAGCCGCAGCCGCAGCCGCAGCTGCAGCAGCCGAAAAGGAGAAGGCAAAGGCTGCAAAGAGCGAAGACAAGAGTGGGGCTAACAAAGGCGATCGCAGGCAAGGCGCGCGCGGTGGGTCTCAACGCAATGGCTCTGGAGCAAAGTCTAACAAGAGCGGTGAAGATGAAGACGACGGCTGGATTGTTGTTCGTCGAAAGTGATCCCTCAGGTAAGGTTGAGCAACGCATCTCGGATCTTGTCAAGTCGTAGGCGATCCCAATCAAGCATAAGCATGTGACGGGCCGAGCTTTTGGCCAGGCTAGATGAAGAGATGAGGTAGCCAGGGCTCTGTCACGATCCGACCTCCCATTCGACTTCCGATTCATCTTAGTTCGCGTCGTCGTCATCGTCGACGTCACATCTCCACCACAGCTACTGCGGCCACGGAAACTTCTCTATTTATTTACTCACCCAGCTTCCTGATCATGAAACTTTGCTTCCAATTCACAGGCCTCCATAATTGCGTTTGGTACTGTATTCTCGTTCGTTCGAGCTGTTGCGCCGGTGTCATATCGTAGCCTATCTCATCATTTCCTGCCTTATTATCACCCCTCCCCCTCTTCTCTTCCGTTTCGTGTTACTCTACGCAATTTTCTATTTATTTCGCTCACACCAGTATACATTCATTCAAAACGACTTGATTGATCGAGACAGACGAACCGGTCGAATAAAGTTAGACTACATTTTTCATCCGTCATGATACATGGATATGCGCGTTGCCGATGTGTCTGCGGCAGGAGCTTAATGATGCTTCCCTGAGCATCATTCTCCGCCCACGCGAGGAACGCCATGCCAGATCCACCAATCCACCCCCCTACTCTCCTTCCCCATCTCAGAAACCGCCACTCGAAAAAGTTGAAATCGAACCGAGATTCCAGCGTGGTTAGTTGGGCATTCCGAGCCCTGGTCGTCTCTCTGCGTCGTACAAAAAATACCACACCATTTCTCAACGTGGTATGCAGTCAATTCACGGATTTCCACACGAAGCCAGCCACTCCTCGTAGTACATAATATCACAGTTCCTTCCAAACCAAACTCGCGCCTCTGATATACCCCGCGTCTGTGCGATTAGCCCCGACATGACGCAGGAACGCACGCGCGTGGTCATGCCCGGCTCGGGTATACCACGTTTTCATGGAGTTGGCGGTCACAGCACCACCCCAGCTTCGCAAGGCATATCTGCCTCGATTGCTCCACAGCCAGGCAGCCGAGTGTATCCAAGCGGCACGCGCGCGGGCGCACCAGTCGGTGGGAGCAACAGCCTGGGCTCCCGAGCCAGCACTAGCAGCTTTGGCGGGCCTTCAGGCCTGCGTATTGACACAGCGTCGGCACAAGCCGAAGCTCCCACTACGATCTTCTCACCGACGGTTACTCAGTCGTATGAGCGTAAGCAGAGCTCGATAGGTGCGCCTTCGGCGACAGTTCGACCCGGCGGCGCCATCGGTGGAAACTATGGACTTGAGATACCTCGCGCTATACAGGCTCGGCCTCGGTCTGGTCACCGGGTGAAGATCGTCGCCACGACTGGAAGTACTGAGCCAGGAGCACCCCAACAACAACAACAACAACAACAACAACGGCAACAACAGCAACAACAGCAACAACAGCAGCAACCGCAGCAGTGGCTTTACTCCCCACAAGCTACAGCATCACATCATCAACCTTTCGGTCAGGTGATTCAAAGCGTCAGCCTGCCTTCCACGACAGCGGCGGCTCAACAGCCACAGCAACAGCCTCAACAGCAAGAAGTTCATATACCAGCGGGAGAGGGCCAGGGAGGCCAAGGTTCAGCTTATTCTTCAGAATCTACGATTAATTATGCGCAACGCCCAAGCGGAACAGGTTTACGATCACCGACACCGAGTTCTTCAAGGAACGGAGCAGAATTGTGCGCTCTTTCGGCGTTTGCCCCTGACAACGGACGAACGATACGTACCGAGGAGCCACAACTTCAAGCATTCCCGTACGGACATTCATCGAATCAGGGCTTGCGTGATACAATGGAGGACGAGTTCATTGCACTATCTTTACAGCCGGTAAAGTCTGCCCTGCTTTGCTCATTACCACCTTCAACGGACCCGCAGAGTGTGCCTTTCCAAACAATCTCCGTGTTTGCCATCGTGGATGGTCACGGTGGCCGAGCTGCAGCGCAATTTATTCGCACTCATCTCTTCAACTGCATCAAATATGAGCTCGAACACCCGCGCCCAGCACCACCTCCACTGCCCACGGGCAACCAACCCAACAACGTCTCGGTCCTCCAGTCGAATGCAACCTTTATTTCACCCACTTTCTCCTCCATTCCCAATGACCGAAGCAATCCCAAAGTTTACAATTCATCCGCTCCCATCAATGTCGACTCTTGCCTCCGTAATGCCTTCCTACGACTGGACGAAGCCTATGCATCGTTCGTTGTCAATGATGTCTACGTGCGATCCAACCGACGAAGTCTGGCCGCTACTCTTGAGGCATCGGGCCGAGCTAGACGTATCCAAGACGAGGCAAAAGCTCCTAACTTCATGAATGTTAGCCCGTCTATGCACTTTTCACCTCTGACCAGCGGAGCCCCTGGTGATGAAATGCCAGACACTCTCGCCGGAGCGGTTCTGAGCCTAGCTATGATCCATCACGAAACCGGCAAGTTATATGTTGTTCACCTTGGCGATACCCGATGCATTCTAGCGAGCCGCAACAAACCGATTGAGGATAAGTCGTCCGCGTTTGTTCCCTTCATGCGAGCTTCGTCGCTTAACTCCACACGAAAACCGACCGAACCGAAAAAAGACGGCCCCATCCAATGGAAAGATATTGAAAACTGTACATTTATTGCGGACCAAGTGACGAAGGATCACAAAGCCACAAATCCGTTTGAAAGTTCGCGAGTTCGTCGTGTTGGTGGCAAAATTATCATGGGAAGGGTAGATGCTTCGCTTGCGGTGACTCGTGCCATTGGCGATCTTTCGTTCAAGAAGATTACTGTTTCCGATGTCGATGTCCAAAAAGCACGAGACCCCAGCCTCCGAGACTTTCGGTTACCTTTTATCTACTACATCCACTCGGCTGTCACGGCGGATCCAGATATTTGCAGTTTCGACTTGAATCATGATGACGCCTTCTTGATTCTTGGATGCGATGGAATCTGGGACGTTGTTAGTTCTCAACGCGCCGTTGAGCTCGTCGCCGAGGCGCTTCGCGAAGACTTGCAGCAACGAACACAATTTGGGGAAACCAACCTGCCATTGATGCCCCCCACAGGGGCTCTGCAAGCAGCATCTGAACGTGTCGTCCAAGCTGCCCTAGCAGGTGGCTCCACTGACAATGTGTCATGTCTAGTTGTCTGGCTTGGAAGTGTGCTGGACTTTTCCAGAATTGCTAACGCTGCAGTTCCGCCCGCTTCACAGCCTTCGCTTCGTAAGCCCTCACTTCAAGTTGGTTTAAGCTCGTCATTGCGCCCTGGTCTAACTTCTCCCGGTGGGTTGCAATCACTCAGCCTAGGAGTAGGGCCTTTGAGACGTCCTAGTGAGTGCGGCTCACCGCGTTCAAGTCAGCTCGGTGTTACATCACCTATGCCCATGCCGGGTGGGCGTCGCCGCTCAAACGGGGGTGGAGAGTCAGTTGGAGCAACTCAGTCAGGCATACCCTCAACTGACACGCCTTCTCATGGTTCACTCAGTAGGACGCGACGTGGAAGTGAAGACCCAGCCCCTGTACAAGCCGATTCCAATCCACAGACGAAGTTGGGTCAGCCGCCCCGTGCGCAGTCTGGACAGGCTAGTTCTTCAACTCTGAGAAACAGGAACATCGGATCAACCAATTCAACAACAACAACACCAGCAGCAGCAGCAACAGCAACAACACGTAAGATGAGCGCAGGAAGAAGCTCCATCGCAAGAGTGGGTGCCCAAGTCACGCTTGGCGCGACTGGGCGGCGATTCCACCGATAGCGGCTTCTTACTGCCCTCGCCTACCTGTGCATTTCATGCGATGTCAGCTGTGGACACTGTACAAGCTATCTAGAGCTCGTACGAGCTGATCCAGTATTTGAAGCTTTGCAATGATTCGCTCGTATCTTGACTTGTTCCACATTGCCTCTTTGAGCTTGTCTCCGCCATTCTCAATCTTAACGAGCCGGCTTAGATGGAGAAGCATGTCGTCAATTGCATGCTCTCTTCCAATCCATCTAGAGAATGTGTCCACCATAGGCATGCCCCCTAGCTCAGTATATATCCTCGAATGTTTATCATCGGCCTCTCCACGCCTACATTAATGCAATGAATCACGCGGCGCTGCTTCAAGTGACTTGCCGCGCCTCACGTTGTCAGGTTTCATAATCATGAACACAACAACTTCCGCAATAAAGGCCTACTTGCTTCCCTTTAGAGCACGATCCCTTGCGCAGACATTATTAACGTGTAGTCAACTACCTGTCCACCGCATTCTAACAATTCACCTTCAATAACCTTGTCATGAAGGCATGCAAGCCCCCCAAGTCCAGTTAGGGCCGTCTACGTACGATGATTCATCATATTTGGCAGTGGTGTAGTGGTCTCGCGAGAGGATACTTTTTGCGTTCCAGTCGCGTGGGTGTGCTATTCGCCAATTCTGGATATTCTTTGCGTGCTGCATTGCGTAGGTACTGTGCTTCAGAATTGTCACCAGTGTGCGAAGCTTGCAGATCAGACCGTTATGCAACGGAGAGAATAAACGCCTCTGCAAGATCGCAGGATGGACCTATGCGACTGTTGTTGCGCAGATATATAGAGAGCGCTTAGGCGGAACTATGGCGGTAACGACAGCCTTACTGCGCCGCTAGCGCCACTGGAAGACCCGCGCAAAACCCGCTCAGGGAGGAACTCAGAGCGAATCTAGCCGTTTCTCACAGTTCGAACAATTTGAATACCAGGTTGTGTTAACCGCCCCCTGCTGAGTGCACGGACTAAATATCTTGTGCATTCGATTCAGATTTGTGTATTATACTGATCTATCTACTTCTTAGTAGCTAGCATCTCTTATACGCCTATACATTCGGCGCAGAGTTTTGACTCCTTGGCCACCAACCACCTGTGCACCCACTTCGCCTGCGCGAACGTGCCAAGCATCGAAGCAAGGTTCTGCTAAGCATGAGCACAGAGACTAAGTTCAGCGCAACAAACCAATCTGCGGGTGGCAAAACACCCTCCTACATGAATCCCTCCCGAAGCGGACCTCCTGATGGAAGGGTCGAGGATGGCGTCTATGTTCACGATGTGATTGGCCCCAAGAATGAAAAGCTGATATGCCGCACATGTGGTAGCCCCAACAGCCCTGCACACTTCCTCTACATCAAACCCTTCTATGGTCACAGAGTTGGCTCGCGTGTCGTCCGCAAATGGCTCGACCCCAGTGGCAACTCGGCCGACAAGGGCCAACTCGCAACAGTAACTTGGGTGTCCAAAGACCGCACCCACATTCAAGTCATTATGGCCGCCGATCCAAATAAGACACCGATTCTTGTCGCATCCGGCAAGTTTGTTCCCAGCGGAAACATGCTCACAACCGATGTCAACGATGGACTCGCTCAGCAGTTCAAGAAGGAAAATGCAGCCGCCCAGCGCTTCAGTTCAGGAGCTAGTCTATCTTCTGGGGCGTTCGCTCAGTGGGCTAAGCTCTCTTCAACTTCGCCGGATAACCCCCTTGCTGCTGGTGGAACCCAGCCTGTACCGATACCCGCAGCTCAGGCTCAGCCTCAACAGCCTCAACAGCCTCAAGCACACCAGACCCAGCAGGCACAGCACCGAGGTATCCAGTTGCCTGCGGTACGACCGGCAAGCGCACGGCTAGCACCTCCAAAGCAGGGTGGTTCTGCTGCCTTTCGAAGTCCCGGACGCGATGCGCCGGTCGTCGGCGTCATGGCGCCCGGCGATGGATTGTTACCCTTCGGCAAGAACGCTCAGGCATCGGAGCGCACCGTTTGGGTCAAAATGATCGTTCCCAAGTCACACATCAGCCAGACACCAGGGGGCTCTCTTCGGATTGCGAACCCTCAGGGTCAGTCCTGTATCGCTGGACGACTCGACCCGTCCATGCAGGTCCGTCCGGTCTCTACCGAAAGACAAGGCTTCGTCTCGGTTCGTGACACCGCTCGAACACAACGGCCTGCAGGGGAACCACTCAGCACGTCATCACGTAAGGCTGCGGCCGCGGCAGCTGCGGCCTGCGCAGCTCCTACCCCCATCCTGCGACCAAAGTAAGAATCAGCACAGGATTCGTGTCTCAGGTTCTGTCTCTCATTTGTACATATCCAGATACCAATGTGTTTCGCGTGAATAAATCGCACTCAGAAGTAAATGTTCTGTGAGCCCTAGAATATCACGTCCACGTACAGCCAGCGCACATCGAGTGTGTGCGTGTCCTGCACCAAACACTGCAGAGAAGTGTGCCATGTCGCACCGAGGTGACAAGATGTTGCGAGTTGAGCATCGCCGCTCGCATCCGTCCTGGCCTGAAAATAGGTCGAACCTGAGAATCTGTTGATCGAGTGAGGCCGTGTATACTCGACGACATCACTATACATTCATGGAAGATACGGTACAACGTCAGATTGGTACGTAGCTATTGCGTGCTCGGGTTTACCGCCTGCGTTTGTCACTACATATTGCACTTTTTCACTTATTCCAACGGATCGTTCTCAAGGCCGCCCTGTTTCGCGGCGACCTCGTGTCTGCTACACTCCACTCGTAGTGGGCCTGGTATGCCTGCATTAACCTGTACCCGCTTCTCATGCGCCCCTGCGTGCGCGTCACGCGCCTCGCCTCTCCCACCTAGACCAAATCCGGCTCTCGGAGGCCAGCGAGATCTATGTCAAACTGGTGGAGCTAGGGTACGTAGACTTGACATGAAGAGTGAAGCTGAAAATACCGCACGGTTGATACCTCGGCTCGAAACTCGAAGAGCTTCGCTAACATGTGCTATTATGCATCTTGTGGTGCCTTCGATCGTTTATTTTTCCACTTTAGCATTCAGTCGATCGAGATCGAGAGGATCGTCGAGGCGCTCAAGGAGAATAATGACGACTCCAATGCTACAATGGAGGCGCTACTTACGCTTACGACCTCTACCTCTGCGTCCGATCGTGCTACAAGTATCCGGACGAGCAGTTCTAATATTGCCAACCAAGTTTCAGCAGCGGAAGCAGCTCAAATCTCAGCCACACGTTCAGTGGGAGCAGTAGCAGCAGCAACCGCCGCTGCTGACGCCGCATCAGCATCGCTGCCAGTATCATTGTTGTCTTCTCAACAACCCTCTTCTTTCTCTTCTTCACAGTCTTTGGGACCTGTTTCCTTGACTACGTTATCAACCGAACCGGAGGTCAAGTCCGGGCCTAATAATTGCGGACAGTCACATCAGCAGCCGCAACATCAACACAACCAGCAGCGAGAGGACGAGGGGAAGAGCAATACGGAAGCCCTGATTGACGCGCTGGTGCGAGTAAGGTCAGAGCGAGATGCGCTGCTTGAAGAGTACAAGATCCGTTTGGATGCTATTCATAGCAAATTCAGCAATCAGCTCGGCAACGCAATTCAATCAGGCGCCTCTCAACAAGCCCAAGATTCTGTGCGAGAGATGTACACACAAGCTGTACATGAGTTGCAACTAGACTATGCGCCACGTTTGTCGACGCTTGAGAAGGAGGAGGAATCGTATGAGAGTCAATTGGCTGAGTTCTTCGCGTCCATGTCGCATGGTGATGGAGACGAAAACCTTCTAGTGGAAACAGATAGTCCTGTCTCAGAGCAAAAAGCTGGTTCTACTGCCCCATATTCAGTCGTCGAGCATGTTATCACCGAAGTTGAAGATGCCAAATCGTATCAATTGGTATCTTTGCTTCCCCTTCAACTCGACGAGAAATCCCAACCTATCATCCAGCTTCTATCCTCACCAACCGTCGTGCTGTCGGAGGATATCGCCAATTTACCTGGAGTACCACATGTTGGTACTGTGGTCAACGTGTTAACCTACGGATCGAGTAGCTCAGATGCTGGCCATATTGAAATCAAATACGTTAGTGGACCCAGAGAGCCTTTCTCTCGCCTGAAAGCGCGCTCGCTTCAGGCGCAACAGAGAAAGGCAGACGCAGCAGAGGCCCAAGAGCGAACAGAATCGAAGGAAGCTAAGAGCAATAGCCAGTCCAGGAACCCTGGAACGAATACCGCTTCTGGCCAGCTGTCTAAAACACCACAGAAGAAACCAGGTAAGCCAGCATCTGAGACTTTCCGAGGCACGGTCCGTCTCGTGAATCGCGATACGAACAAGGTGCTCGTGCTTTCGCAAGATGAAAAACATCAACCGGTTGCACACATGTTGGATATTTTTGACATTTATCCAATTCATTCTCGCCCCCCACAATCGTTGTTTATTGGAGACGTGATTACTTATCAAGGCGTTGCGCTTCCGCGCTCAACATTCCGACGACAGGACATCCCAGAAGGTTTTCTTGTCGCAGCTTCACATGCTGGGGCGGAAGTCTTCCCATTTAAACTCGATTGGGCGTCAGTGTCTCACAAGGCGGTACCTGATAGGAATATTGTTGTTACTAATACGATGACTACTCAGCGTCCATGGGTCGATGCAAAGCCAGACACTAAGGGACAACGATCTGACCGTTCTGCACCTGGTTGGCATCAAACTGTGCCCGATAGAGCCCTACCGCGTGGTGACAATAATTCGTACATGCAGAAGCAGCTTCGAGTCTGGTCGGAGCCAGTTCCTGCTTTGCGGTGGCATCGAGGTTGGGACGAGGAGGATGAGGACGGTAAAGTCGATGAGACTAAACACCGAGTAGTTGCGATTGTTGATTCATATACGCCATCAAGTGGAGATGGATGGGCAACGGTTGCAGCTGGTCCTTATGCTAACCGTCAGGTTTTGATCTCTCAGGCGTGTCTGAAACTGCTGCCGCACCAAAGTATCGAATGGCTTTCGCAAGGCAGTGTTGTAGATTTTATGGTTCGAGAAATTGACGACGTTCTTGTTGCAAATGATATTTACTTGTTAGGACATCCCATTGATCTGTCGGAGCTTGGAGTACGAGATGAACATGATAGCTTTCCGCATGCGAACAATGAGCCCAAACCGGTACCTGATCTGGACGGCTCACGCAAAGATTTCTCTCGCCATCACGGCATCAAATACTTCCTGTTTAATCACAAAGCCACATTTCAGGAGAATGAATCGACTGAGTTTAAGGCCCTACCTCACACTGTGCATATTCGTGCGAAGATCGAGGAACACATTGTTAAGCTGGGCTGCGCCTTCGCGAACTGTCGTGGCGGTCGTTTGTTCCTAGGTATCAACGATGATGGTTTCGTTCGTGGTATTGGTGTCACGGACAAGCAATTGGACGCGATCATGCAAATCCCTGGTCTAGTCCTTCGCAATCGTTTATCGCCTCCTCTGAACGCTCTCAACTATTCAATTCAAGCCGTTCCCGTCTTCTATCGAGTGAAGCGAGGAATCTGGGTCCGATTGGAAGGGTTGTCTGTTATCGTTTTGGGCGTAAACGAAAGTACATCGGCGCACGAATGCTCTCTTTATCATAAGAAACTTACCTTCCAGCGATCTGGGTCCCAGTGTGTGATTCTACAAGGTGCCGAGTTGGAGTTGTTCAAGTCGATGCGCCGAGGTAATGGCAGATAATCTAGTTTGTTTCTTTTTGTATATAGCAGACCTTGAGCTGACTTGATGTGTTTATTCTTTTGTACATGATATTCCCGAAGTATGAATAGACACACAGGCACATTAATAAAATGACATGAGGCTGACCACGAGGTCAGAGGTGGCAAGATCATTCTAACAGACAATCGTGCGGGCAGGCTAGCTGTCTTTAGAATTGCTGTCAGTCGATGACGAAACACCGGTTGGCCGGAGTTGGGCAAAATATGACGTCGACGACACACCAGATCCTGTTGAACTAGCGCCAAGCGCACCCAAGTACGCCGACTGGCTCGCAAGCAACCCTTTGTGTGTTCCAAACAGACTATCTCCAGTAGCAACATCAGCTGGGCCGGCTGAACTTGGCCCTGATGTAGTAACACTGACGTTTGGCACCATCGTTCCCGTCCCCGTGCTTCCCATTGAACCCGTCGTAAGTGCAGGAAGAGCGGCAGCGACGGCAGAGGCTGCGGCGACATTTTTCAGATTACTGTTCACAGACGCGTTCAATGTGCTTCGATCACCATAGACTTGGTATCCGAAATCGTTCATATTACGTGTGGTGACATTCAATACGAGCTTTACGACCCCGCTTGATTGCACTCGTGTGACTTCACGACCTCTGCCTTGTGCTACGAATTTAGAGTTGAAGAACTCGGGTGGGCTTCCGGTGAGCCAAGATGTGAGGCGCTGACACCATGAAGTAGACACGGGCTTGTACAGCCGAATATACCGAACGTGACGTCCTGGTGTGGTTGGAATGTGGACCGATCCATATCCTTGGACGATGTCCTTGCCCGAGGGACTTATACTATACACACTAACAACGACTTGGGGCCATCCGAAGACGTTTGTGGACTTGAACGAGATGTCGATAGGATAGTTCCAAACGAACGTCTGCTTCTCAGCCGTGGCAAAGGGCTTGCGAGAGATCTGTGTGATGCCATGCTCGAGTCCAAACGCTACTGTCCAGTCGACACCATAGTTGAAGGAGTACTTGCAGTAGACGTCATCCGCACCGGGTACCTGGCGATGGGTGAGGAAGGGGGCGTGGGAGTGGCGAGGCACGAGGATCGATGTGAGTACAGCGAGGAACCACATTCTTATTGCGGCTCAGTGCCTTGGCCTGGCCTAGGAGCGGGATTCTCACGCCGCTTATCATCGAGCTCCAGCGAGAGAAATTTTGGAAAGGATCTTCGCGCGATCTAACGTACCTGTGCGCCTGCGAGTTCTCCTGTAACAGAGACAAAGAAACCCGTTGATGCTGCTACAGACATTTTGGTCGTACACTTACGCCAAGAGCCGGATTTCTCAACCGAACAATTCTGAAAAGAGTCGACCGTTTTGCCCTGTTTTGAATTTCCGGGCCAGGGCACTTGCAGGGGAAATTTCAAGGAGCCTAGTCACACGAGTATATCTCTCGAAACGATGCAGCACACGGCGCAGCGTTTGACGACCCGTTTGTTTTCAGCGAAACAGGCAGTGCTATTGACTCAGACCCGCCACTTAAGTCTGACTCATGTATCTCAAGAGGGTATGCCATGCATGGTGGACGTCGCCGGCAAGGCCGAATCCCAACGGATAGCCACGGCACGGTCTACGGTGCTGCTGCCACCCATTATTGTGAAGGAGCTTCGACTGGACCAGGGTAAGGAAGGTTCTTTGAAGTCTGGAGTTATGACCGACATCATTGCTACAAACGACATCATCACCAAGAAGGGACCTGTATTTGCCACCGCGATCATTGCAGGAACTCAGGCGGTAAAACAGACATCGAACTTGATTCCGTTCTGCCACCCCTTGCCAATCGAGGATTGCAAGTTCAAGTTATCTTATGAGCTCGATGACTCGCGGTGCTCAGACCCTTCGTCAGAGCCGTGGGCCAAAGTACATGTCGAGTGCCAGGTCAAAGTGACTCACAAGACAGGTGTCGAAATGGAGGCTCTTACGGGCGTGTCTGTTGCCGCGCTCACGATATACGACATGTGCAAGGCACTATCACACTCAATTGTGATTTACAATACCCAGCTGGTCCAGAAATCGGGTGGCAAATCGGACTTTAGGCTAAACGAGAATACGAAGCAGGATCAGAGTTGAGGCTAGTTATAACAAAGCGAAGAACTATCGACGGTGCCCATCAAGATGTACTCTAGAGTAGGCGTGTTACCTACGCTGGATCTACAATTGGGATCGATTTAGAGAACCCTCACCGGCTAGTTTAGGGGTGCCGCTGGGTTCCATGGCTTCGTTCGCAGACAACGATACCTCTACGCCATGGATGGAACTCAGCTTGGCTGAGTCATCACGCAGGATCTGACCGTTTAGTGTGCGAGGAACTGCGTAGCCTTTTGTGACAATATCGTGCGCATACTCTGCTTGCTTCTGCAAGAGGGAATATGCTTGAGTGCGCAGTAAGTGCAAGTATGGGATCGGACGCAGCCGGATTTTTCTATCCAACACCCGTAAGATCTCTTCCAAATCCCCCAGAGCGAACAGTACCTCCAGGTAGAACTCACTAAACACTTCACGCTGTTCGCTAGAACCACCGACGGCTCTATACCGGGAGACAGTGGATGGGTTAGGCGAAGAAAGTGTACATTAGACCTAAATCAAATAATAAAGCACAGAAGTTAAACGCATTCGTTGCATTAATCAGGGTAATATACAGAAAACGGGTTGGGCTACGTACTGGATGCGCTCTGGTAGACTTGAGCCAGCTTCAGCTGCGTAATGGGCGATCATGTCAGGCGTGTAGTATCTATGACTATCAACAGACGACAGATGGGTAGAACGCCACGCCTCGTTCTGAGATTCAGCAGTTCTATTGCCTGTCGTCTTGGTTATGCTCATATACATATCCCATGTGCCGGTTTGCTCATTGTCTTCGTTTTGAGGAGGTGCAACACGTGTGGTTTCGTTTCCGTCTCCGAGGACATCAGCGATAAATCCATCCTCAGCCGAGGCTTCAGTTTGTGGAGGATTTGCTCGAGGCTTAGGTGCTTCAACACCCTTGCCTCGACCTACCCTTCGAACGAGAGTCTCATATGGAGTGAGTGGGGCGTGCCCAACTGGATAGAGACCAAATACGGGAACTAGCCACGCACGCGCAAGTTCGAAGTCATGTCTGTGGAAAGCCAACACAGCTTCAAGCATGGGTATGAGGGAGAGCATGAGCTGCGCTCTGCGTTTGCGTACTGGAATTGCGAGCGTTGCCTTTCTTGCAGAGAGCACATGCTCGTGCAAAGGCTGAATCAAGCCAGCACGACCAAGCGCAAAACCTGTCATTATATCGCAGAACGGGTCGGCATGCGTCGATGGCACTTTGGCATGAAGCGAGATGTCGTGCCAACGAGAGTCAAGCGCAGGAATACGAAGAGAATGCAACAGCGGCGGCTTAAACGGACTAGCTGTTGCTTTGTTTACTGAAGGCTCTCGTTTTGTTGGCACTGGAAGGATCGCTGCAAGGCTGTTCGTCTTCCTTTCCAAGTCCGATAGGGATCCATGCTCCATTGCTATACCAAAGAGTGTCGACGCGGCGACTGGGCTGAGGGTGTGTGGGATGCTGGGATTCATACGGGGGTTTGTTGACCCCGAAGTAGATAGTGATGAGCTGTTGGCGACGGAGAGAGTTGAGTGTTTCGGAGCACGTGCACTGGTAGGGTAAGCAACGCTCGAGTTAGAACCTTGAGAGGCCAGTCTATCTTCAAAGCGTAGTGTATCGCGCAGTAGTTGCTGAACGAATTGTGTATCTGCTCGAACCCCATTGGCTGCGTTCATTCGGATTTCAAGTTTCCATAAGAGACCGACTGCACCCAAGAAGTCCTGTGAATAGTCCTTGTCCTGCGACTTCATCAACGCCTGTGGCGTCAAGAGTGCCGGCGGAAGAAGTCCGTTCTCACCTCGTGTCACGCTTGTGAGATGCTCTGGTGTCTCGACAACCTCTCCATCTGTTTCCTTTGCAACAACAATTGGGCGATACGCGGTGTGCGCTTTGGAGGCAAGATATTTCTGATGCATGTCTGCTACCTGCAGTGCCTCGGCGAATGGAATGACATCAGGGACACGCTCTGATCCCTCATCCTCAGGTGCTCGCAGCTTAAGAACAACAGTTGACACCGTATACTCAGGCTCAATCTTCTCCAACTCAGGGTGTCTCCAGATGCCATGATCGAATGCTATTAGTGTTCGTGCAAAATCGTTCAGGTCGATGTAGAATAGTGCGATATGGAACCAGTTATGAGTCAGCATGAAGCTCATACAATTGTTCCAGTTCGCAGCGGCTGACAGCATGAAGTTTAGTCCGGACCTCAGGCGTCCTTGGAAGTAGAGTGTGTGCGCTACAGCATGGTGGGCCCATGGATCCTCTGGACAGATCTCTACTCCGCGTCTTGCCGCAATATAAGCGTCCTCCAGCATGTGGTTCTGTTCCAACGCGAAGGAAAGCATGCCATGGTAGTAGGGTCTATTCCGACAGGCAGCCTCGACCGGCGGTGATGTCAGAACAGCCAGCATAGTGCGAGCGTCACCCAGAATGAAGGCCATAAGTTGAGCTCGCTTTGCAGCAAACAAATCCTGTGGCTTGAGCCTAATGATGCTCATAAAGTGCGCCAACGCGACATTCGGCTTGCCTGATAGCCATGCGTCGTACGCCGAGATGTAGAGCGCCTCACGCTCCGTGAGCTTGGGACCATACAGTTTACGAGTTGCTTTTGCCCTTTTGAGGCACAGCAACGCAGACTGAATGTCCTCCCGAGCGATAAAATAGTCAGTAGCAAAGACATTCGCAAGCGGACACGTCAAGTCAGTCCGAAGCGCGTCAAGCACAACCTTCCAGTTACGTCCGTACTTGAATACCTGGTGCATAAACTCATTGAGTGCGTCAATCGTACGTTTGACTTGCTCAGGTGTCAGTCTCGGCGACACAGACACCGCTAGACCCTGGAAATCGCAAGGATCAACGTGGGTGGACCCTGAGGCGTTCCCTTGCGCGAGCATTTTCGAGAGTTGCCAAGCACCTAGCTCAGATCCAACTGATGCAGATACAGTCTCCTGCAATAACCCACCGATATCGTTGATTCTTCTGAGTGCGACTGCGGTGGAATCCCCGCAAGCGGAATATCAGAGGGGTGTTTTGAGGTCGAGAAAACACTTTTCGACATTGTATAAAACAGCATATTGCAGATACTAGTGTCACTGGTTTGTAGGGTAGATCGACGTAGCATTGTTGTATTAACATATTCATCGAAGTAGAATTCTCTTCAAGCCGCAGTATCACCCTCTTTAGACTCGATTTTTTGTCTCCGCCTCAGTGCTCTACAGCCCACTCACCTCATTTGTCACCGTTTTCACCTCACCAGACTCTTAAACATGGGAAGATCTCGATCAAGTGGATCAGGCGGACGCAGCCGACTCTTTGGTCGTCGCACTACTACGCACACAACCCCGGCTCCGGCACCCGCAAGTGCGGGAATCACAGCACCCGTCCCTGTCCAGAGACAGGACTTGACCCGCCAGCAGTCGCATGCACCCGTTCAGACGACGAGCGGTGGCGGTGGAATGATGAGCGGACTGCTCGGTACCGTAGCACAGGGCTTTATGTTCGGCTCCGGCTCGGCTGTAGCACATCGTGCAGTGGACGCCGTCGCCGGTCCTCGAACTGTTGAACACGTACACACAGGCGCGCCCGGCGAGCCCGTGCCACCCGCCTCAGCGATGCCCATGGCGGATATAGGCTCTCCTGCTGCAGCAGGCAGTATGGCACCCACTGCTAACTCGACGATCGCTGCGAATCCCACGAGTGAGGCTCCATGTGGCTTCGAACGAATCCAGTTCCAACGTTGCCTGATGCAGAACGACATGAACGTCGAGGCGTGCCGAGGATTCATGGAGTCTCTGGCCACCTGCCAGCAGGCATATCGAAATATGTAAATTTGATGCTACAACGATTGACTGTTCAACTGTCCACATATGAGTTTATTTGACCACGACACTAATAGGGCCGGCCGTGTGTGGATATACACACCCTGCTCTTCTGCCCCAGATAGCCTGACCAGCCTAACAACGCATGATGCTATGCATCTTTCCCGCACAACAACGAAACTGTGAGGCGTTGAAGCCTTATGAGTTAACTTGGATTCAGACGTCCATTGTTTCAACAAAACCCTTCTCGTTCTCGCTCATCTCTTCTGCTGTAAATAAACACCCTTTCATCGATTCCGCCGTTCTGAAGACTTCTGTGCCAGGATCTACTTGACAGTGTTACTGTTGAGGGCTACTTTATGGATTTTACTCAATGGGTATTAGATAAAGAACAACTTGCGTGTTCAAAGCGACTATAGCGTAAACGAGAAGAAATGGAACTTGTCCTTCTCCATGATTCTCCGTACGTGATCACCGAGCATACGGAACGCGCTGGTGACAAGTTCACTCGGCCTCGATGTGATCGGAGCAAAGTCCCACGGAAGAGCTATGTTCTTTGCCTTTGCAAATTCTTTGGTCAGATCATCTGGATGATTCTTCTCGAGCCATTCACTGTCGCGTCGTGCCACCTCAAAGGCATCATCGACGTCAAACAGCCATGCGAAGTACGACATGAGCTCATAAATTTCATCGTCTGTGACAAGCTTCTTGGGCGGATTAGCCAGGAAGTCCCAGGTCAAAAAGTCAATTGTGTGCGTGTTGTTGTCGCCCACATAAACACCCATGTAGTATTCAATGATCTTCTCACGAAGAATGACCGTGACCTGATTCGCAAGGGATGCAGTCATCTCCCGGATAGCAGAAGCCTTGCTTGGTGCAAAGCAGCCTTGTGTGGGGCAGACGAAGCCATGACGCTCACCGAGCGCGTCGCGAACTCTGGCAACAAAGTCCTTCTTGAGCAGGAGATCATGCGACGAGCGAGAGATATCTCGCTTGCTGTGGATCGCGTCCTTGATATCTTGGACTATTGATGCGGCGGGTCGGAAGTGGAACACACCGGGGAAATGATATGACGCCTTGCACTCGGGGCAAATGATCGTCAATGCCGGCTGGTTCTTGAAACGCTCAAACTTGTCCTCAACCATGGACTTGGCCCAGTAGCTACCTGAGCTGGCACTTGAGCTGCTTGTTTCAGAGCGATGGTACTTCGCGTCCTTGAGTCCTAGCGCGTGAGCCAGGGAGCTTGTGCTGAGATCAGAGATCGCTGAGCAGAGCCGAACCAGTGGAGGCAGAATCTGCTCACCTTTGTAGTAGTCAATGTCGAGCTTGTAAACATGATCGGGCTTGTTAGGATCCTTTTGACCAATCTCCTCAGGCGTTACACAGCGAGCAGCGAGCGCAGTGCTAGGCGATGGTCCCTCAGTGACAACGTACTTGATAATCTGACCCATACTGACGACTTGTTTGCGCTCACGCATGCGCATGGCAACTTGAACGTGAGGGAGGTCCTTGGTGTTCGCGTATTCTGACAAATTCCTGGTCAGCTGTTTGGTCATAATATACTCATCAAGCGGTATACGTTTTGCATCCATCTCCGCAGCCAAAGTAGCAAGATACTCGTGAATTTTGTTTACCACATCCTCGCGCGAGTCCTTACCATTGGAGAGTAGGATGTCCAAGACCTTCTCTGAGGCTTTTCGTGAAATGGGTGCCCAGTCACGACGGACCATGTCCAAACCCTTGACCTCACGCTTGAAAATAAACACAGTTCGGAACTCGTCGCCATCCTCAACGCTGTGGACAAGGCCAGGCTCAGGAGGAGGTATAGTTATATACTTCGGTAGGTGGATCACTTGGGTCAGCTTCAGAGCCGCGTAACGCTTCTTACCAACAAGCAATAGCGATTTGAACAAACCATCCTCACCGATTCTAAGCACTTCGCGCCCCTTGTTCACAGCCTCAATGAGCTCTTGCGAAAGCTTCTTCGCTGCTTGGAAACTATCCGTATTTGTGTTAATCATCAGCGAGTCAGTATCACCATAAATGACCTTCGCGTACATCTTTTCGACGATGGACTTCGCACGCAGCAGCTGAGTTTGACCCAAATGTGTAATAAGCGCGGCAATTGGCTTGCAATAAAATCGAGAAGCTCGGAAACCCAAGCAACCGTACATGGAGTTCGCAACGAGTTTGAATGCGAGTTGCTTGATATGAAGCAACGGCTTATCCTCAGGTGCCGCCGTCTTGAGTACACTTTGAACAGCACGACGACGATCGATGAGACGTTTGACAACATTCGGAAGGAGGCCTTGTCTGGTGCTCTCGTCCTTGTGCGGTACCAACGCCATCAGGTCCTTGGGCAAGGTACCCCAGTGCTTTGTAGTTGAGAAACAAAGGTTGAACTCTCGGATGATGGACGGATATAGCGAATTGAAGTCAAGCAATAGAATCCACTTGTCATAGAAGCCAACCTCAGGAGTCAAAACCATACCACCCGTGTAATCCGCTTTGCGACGCTTGCCGCGACTTCCTTCATCGATTTCATCTTCCGACACAAGGGCATATTTTCGTCGCTTCTCTGGCACGATATAGCCGTTTCGGCTGAACTCATTCAAGAGAAGATACTCAACACGCTCAGCACGTGCAGAACGCAGGGACCTCTGCCAGCGGTTACCACACAGCTCAGTGAGTTGACGAGTGAGTGGAACGACCTCCAACTTAAACATGAGAGCGAGCTGGAGCATTGTATCAGCAGCATTGATGTCAATCAGCTCACCAAGGCGCTCAGGAGACTTGTAGAAACCTGGCAAGTGATGCGCTTCTACCTCTGCTCGGCGCACGCCGAGTAGCTGTTCTGCGAGGAATCCGAGCGTGTAGTCCTTTGATCCGGATTGGAATTCCATGGCCGCAACACGTGTGTCAACAAGCAGGCGACCAGCGCCAACACCATAATCCACAAGCTTTCGACCCTTATCGGGAAGACGGGGGATGTGAGTCATTCGCAGGCGTCCAAGCTTACTCCATGCTGAACCCATGCTGCACCGTTTTGCTGTCTCAATAAGCTGTTCCGTCACCCAGTCGTGGAGGTCGTGGCCAACAAGAATGTCAGGATCGATCAGTTCCAGCTCACGCATGAGAGCATCCATCAGCGCCTTTTCTGAGTCCAAGGCCTGAACGTTCATACGGTTGCCGCGGCGCTGGATGAGAGGCGCAAGCCACGAATTTGTCCAAGCCTGATTAGTTGGAAGCCGCACGAATGTACTGAGCTCAGTGTCTGCTTCGTTTGAAGTTTTCGTTTCGATGTTCACTCCGTGGTGAGTGCGAAGAGAAACAAGCATGAGCTCGTGGTGGCTGGATTGATCAGAAATCATTGTCTTGATGCTCAGCGAAGTGACTCGGAAGTAAGGGGCAGGGAGTTCTGGAGTCCAAATCGTGTCGGCTCCGACAATCTTAGCCTCCGGTGCACAAGTGGCGGGAGGCACGTCGTGAGACCATGGTACAAACGTCTTGACTGCATCCGAACCAGCAGTCTGCAGGTCAACTTCAAACTCAAGTGCACACCAGCCATTGCGTCCTACCTCGTTCACATCAATAGGAGACTTGATACTAATCCAGCCGGGTCCCCGCAATCCAAACGCAAGTAGGAATGCCTCAGTACGAGAGGAATGTGTTCCAAAGACGTGCGAGAAGGTCTTTCCTTGGGTCTGGCGAAGAACTGGTTTGGCATAGGAGTATCTCAGGTGCAAGTAATCGGCCTCATCAGGAATAAGGTTGTCAGGATCCAAAAGCGACGCAAGTCTAAGCTGGCGCTGCTTTTTCTCCTCCTCAGTCTCGTTAGCTTGCGCTTCGGGCCCTTCGTCTTCGTCGTCGTTCTCCTCCTCTTCCTCATCGTCCTCGGTGAGTCGAACCTTCTTAGTTTGCTTTCTCGAGGTGCTATGCGCTGCACGGCGGGTTTCACCCAATTTGGCCGAATCATCAGTGAGTGGGATTGGTTCGAAACGGTCAAAACAGTACTTCATCGTCTGCTTACGCATTTCAATCTCTCGAATGCCTTCAGCTCCTAACAATTCTCTTATCTCCTTTGTCACATCAGTGAATGCAACTTCCTTGTCTGTTACTGAGGTGGGATCAGCTGGGTCAGAGAGCGCATACTTGCGTGGGAGTATATATAGATTACGCTTTACATTGCGAAACGTGATGCATACACTCTGTGTCTGGAGGATCGCAGGATCCAATTTCTCGGGGCGACTTCCAGCAAGCTTTGCAAGCGAGGCACGGTTCAATGCTCTACCCAACATGTATACATTGCCGTTTTCAGCGCCAAAGCTCTCGTAAACTTCGTACCAGTACACAATCAAATCCTTGCCAATTCGAGTGGATGCAGGATCGAGTGACTTGCTGGGAGCCGTAGAGTATGCGGCAACGTTGCTCGCGGGACCCAAGAAGTCGCTTGGATTAGGCCTAATTGGCTGCCTCTGTGCCGTATACGGATTTGTGCGCTGAGCCGTAGCAGTTGCCTGCTGTTGTTGCTTCACAGCTGTGTGGGCATACGGAAGCGAACTCGACTTCGTTTGCAGGACGCTCGGTCCGGCTGGCTTTGCTGGTGCCTTTGCGTCTAAACCACCAACGGATGTCCAGTCGATATCCATGTCCAATAAACTCAGAGCAGCATCTGGGCTCTTGGATTCGCCCTCTGGGGAGCCAGTGGGTCCGGCGGTCATTCCATCATCAGCTTGCTCAGTGGTCTCGCTTCCAAGGGCCTGTTCCAGTTCTCCAAGAGCCGCCTCATCAAGGAGCTCTGCTGCATCGTCTTCCAAACCTGTTTCTTGGTGCGCCTCTTCTGCAGAGGCACTAGCGGAGGTTGCCCCCGCAGCAGCTGCTGCAGCGGCGGCCTTGGCTCGTTTGAGCGCCTCCCGTGCTGCAGCTAATTCGCGCTTCGCCTGCTCTTGAGCCTTGCGACGCTTTTCCGCCTCTTGCTGCTGCAAAGACGCCTCTGTCTCCTCTTGCACCGCCGCACTCACCAGGTCTCGATTACCAAACAGCGCAACGTTTTTCAGTTGCGACTTGCGAGCGGGACCTGGGTTCCTGGCACTCTCGTTCTTCAAGGCACCATCATCGTCGATCATTTGCATCAGGCTCTCAAGCATTTCCTCTGCCCCACCCTCGAAGTCCTGCTCTTCATTATCCAACGACTCGCTTGTTCGAATACTGGAGCCAAGTTTCTGTGTTCCCAAGAACCCCTTGGCTAATCGTTGCTGAGGGTGTAAGGCTTCGCTGCGACCCTGAAGCATGCTGCGCGCATTACGCTGCTTACCCTGTTGAGCTGCGCGCAGGGCAGCGAGTCGTTGACCTGATAGCTCCTCATCGTCATCGTCGACATAGCCAGCCCCGTCGTCGACGACAAAGTCATCAAGGTCGTCATTGTCGTCGTCGCTGCCAGCGCGGCCATATCCTTCATCCTCAGATCCGCTGAGGTCACTGCTGGAGCCGTCGTAGTCCGACTTGTCGTCATCGTAATCCTGGCCCTGGCGCTTCGCCGCAAGCGCGGCGAGGACCTTGTCAAGCTTCTTCTCCTTCTTGTTGACACGTTCTCGCCTAGATGACATGGTGTGCGATGACTGGACGCGCGAGGCGGCACAACCTAGGCTTAACTAGAGAAGCTAGGGGGAGGCAGAGATGTTGTTCTCTGTGAGATCTGGCGATACCCCAAGCAGGCCAAAGTGTGGAACAGATCGATGCAGTGTTTGGCACGTTGCATCAGGCCAGTAGAATCTAGCTTGTGCGCTAAATCTGATATGCTGTTAGATAAGATCTGTCAAAATCTCGAGCCCAATAAGCTTTTCGCAGCGTCATCTACTGAATCCTCAGCATTACCTGTAACAACACTCTAGCAATCCCGCCAAATCACTACCCTACACAGCGTGCGAATTGAGCTTCTCAAGCATTCCAGAAAGCGCGGGAAACCCCGTTTGGGTCAATGTCCGGGGTGTTGGGATATGTCCGCACCGATCGGCCCCAACATACATCACCGGAGGTACGTCCATATTCCGTCACCCCCTCTCCGTCCAAGGCTCCAGACCAGCTGGGAGAAAAACAAACTGGAAATTCTGGTTCTACCGCGAGGGTTTTGCGTCGCGATATCTCGCTAAGAAGTGGCATCGGGTGATGCAGCACCTGGAGTTCCGATTGCTAGCACGTGTGACTATTGTTCTTCGCTATTATTCTCGTGCCTAGATCCGTATTATCTGGTATTTACGCCACTTTCCCCGCTGGAGAGCTCACTTGTTCGGCCTTCCAGCGTTTCCGATCCGCGCAGCGCGGCGGGAGGGACTACCTAGTCTTACTATACCATGATTGACTGGAACCTGACGTCTGACATCGCTCCGCACACACTCATCATGTGCTTTGCCTTCCCATCCCTTTTATCCAGAACCAACATGCTCTCCCTTCGGTTCAACTCGTTCGACGACGCACTTGCTTGCGTCGTGGCGGCGTTCGCGGTCGGCGACGTCGCGCTTGATGCAAGACAAGATGTGCCCCTCGGTACGGTTGAATTGTACGAGGATGGTCAGCTTCGCTTCTCGGGCGCTGCTCAAGTCCTCCAATACTTGTTCTTCCTCTTGGCTCGAGACAACTGGCGAGTAAAGTTCACCCCCGTGACCATGGTCGATACTATGCGTTTTATCGACCTTGCCGTGCGCATGACCGAGCGAGACAACCTTCCCATCTACCTCGATGCTCTGAATGAGCACCTCTTGAGCCGTACCTACTTGGACGGCGACAGTCTCTCGTTCGGTGATGTTATTGTCTATGTTAGCCTCATTACCAACAAGCGATGGAACTTCTTGAAGAACAACGCTGAAAAGTACTTTGCCGTCATTCGATGGACTCAGGCTGTTGTCGACACTGATTCAGATTTGTTCTACCGCAAGGCGCTCGGTGCTGCCCTCGCAGCTATGGAGGAGAAGAACCAGCAACTGAAGCAGCAGAAGATTGAGCAGTCCAAGTCGGGTTCATTCGAAATTGATCTCCCCAATGCTGAGATGGGCAAGGTCGTGACCCGCTTCCCTCCTGAACCTTCTGGCTACCTTCACATCGGTCACTTCAAGGCGCTTTTCCTTAACCATTACATCGCAAAGAAATTCCAGGGCAAGATGATCCTCCGTTTCGATGATACCAACCCCGCCAAGGAGAAGGATGAGTTCGTTGAAAACATCATGTCGGATATGCGAACCTTGGGTCTTGACTGGGTCGGCCCTACCTATACTTCTGACTACTTTGATCTCATGGCAGAGATGTGCGTTGACTTGATCAAGCGTGGTATCGCCTATTGCGATAACACTGATGTAAACACCATGCGTGAGGAACGTGGTCAGATGATCGAGTCCAAGTGCCGTAACAATTCGGTTGAGGAAAATCTTCGTGTTTGGGAGCTCATGTGGAACGGACACCCTGAGGGCCAGCAGTACTGTGTTCGTGCTAAGATTGATATGAAGTCGCCCAACGGTTGCATGCGTGACCCCACCATCTATCGATGCAGCGATGTTCCTCACCACCGTACTGGCACCAAGTACAAGTGCTACCCCACCTACGACTTTGCTTGCCCAATTGTCGACTCAATTGAGGGTGTTACCCACTGCCTTCGTACTATTGAGTACCACGATCGCAATGAGCAGTACTCGTGGATGTGCAAGATTCTCAACCTCCGCGAGCCCGTAATCTGGGATTATTCTCGTCTTAACTTCACCTACACCCTGCTCTCCAAGCGTAAGCTTCAGTGGTTCGTGGACAATGGTCTCGTCGAGGGTTGGTTCGATCCTCGCTTCCCTACCGTGCAAGGTATCATCCGTCGAGGTTTGCTCGTCGAGTCCCTCAAGGACTTTATGCTTGCACAGGGTGCTTCCAAAAACCTCAACCTCATGGAGTGGGATAAGCTCTGGGCCAACAACAAGGCTAAGCTCGAGGTTCGCTGCTCTCGTCTCAATGCTGTTCTCGCTGACAATATGGTGCCTTTTGAGCTTCAGGACGTTGCTGAGTACGAGGTTGTTACCCAACCCCTCGTTCCCAAGTCACCTGAGCTGGGCGTCAAGGCTGTCGTTCGCGGCCCTGTCATCTATCTTGAGCAGCAGGATGCCAAGGAAATCAAGGATGGTGAGGAAATCACTCTCATTACTTGGGGTAACGCCATTGTTGAGTCCGTTCACCGAGACGCCAATGGTGTTGTTACGAAGTTGGTAGGTCGCACTAATCTCGCTGGTAACGTCAAGGCTACATCGAAGAAGTTGCACTGGATCTCGAAGAAGAATGAATACGACTTCGTCGCAGTCACCTTGGTTGAGTACGGTCACCTAATTACCGTTCCTAAGCTTGAGGAGGATGATGACGTCAGGGATGTTGTGAACCGCAACTCCAAGCGAACTGAGGAGGCATTCGCGGAGCAGGCACTCCGAAGCTACAACGTTGGTGATATTGTTCAGTTCCAGCGCAAGGGATTCTACCGCATCGATGCCGTTACATCTGTGAATGGTCAGTCCAAGTACACGATGATCTACATCCCTGATGGCCGCAAGGAGAAGAAGTAAAGATTGGACCAACACCGAGTGCATAACAACCTTGTAGAAGGGATGAGCCCTCTTTGTGCTCGCCTTATGTGTAAGCCCTTGGTTTCTTTTGTTTTGCTCAGTTTATCCATAAACTATATCACATTTTATTTGTTGTATACGGGATGTATCCGGCAGTGCGACTTTCGGAAGTATTAGTTATGCTTGGGTTTGATGCTGACCTGATGTTGTTGTTCCAGTTCATTGGGTTTTGCGCTGATACGACGTAGGAAATAAATCACAAGAATGATGAGTGTCAGTGACGCCCCAAGTTCAACGTGGCCTAGTTGAAGCAATCTGCCGCCAGTCAGAGAATTGTTCGAATAACTTACAGATGATTTGGGGTCGGTTGTGTCTTGAGTTGGGGAGCCAGGAGGGCCGAGCTCGATGGGAATATAATTAGCAGCATGGGTAATCGTATTAACGCCCTCCAGCTCTGGGAACAGCTTCAGTTCAAGATCGAGGAGCTGCTGAAACCAGTGGAAGTTCGGCTGTACACATGGACGGACTTTCTTGAAATATCTGTATAAAGTCTTCAAACTTCGAGGCCTAAGTTTCAGGCCCTGGACATACCCTTCTTCCCGCGATGTACCCAGTGGATTCATGAGCATTGCCATAAGAGCCGCAGGCGATCTACTTTGGCCCTTCTTGCAGTGCAGCAGAACTCGCGAGCTATGTGGATCATTTGTTGATGTGCGCAGGTCGCTGAGGGAAAGCTCCGGGATTGGTGCAGTAGCAAAAGGAAGGCCTGCTGATTCAGATGGCGCAGTTGCTTCTGCTTCATTCGAACTGCCCTCCTCGTTCACAACGGATGCTGAAACGAAAGCCTCGTGTTTGGCTTCTTCAAGTAGCCATGGCATCATAAGCGTCCGCAGAGCCTGGGACAACTCCTCGAGGATGGGCGGCCCCTCTATGTCCTGAACTGGGATGTGCACAAATCGACGAAGTGGCGCAGCCGGGCCGTCCTGTAGTCCCGGTGATTCCAGTTTGGGCACATTACGCAACACCTTGGAGAGCTCGTTCTGATCCATATACGGTTCTGCCCTCTGAACACTCTTTAGGGAGTGATAGTAGTTCAGTGCCTCTTTTAGATCATCGCCGTCAATACAGTAGATGAACACGGGCACATGTGCGGGGATGATCTCTCGGACGCGCTTGTGAGTCTCGTCGAACTCTTCCGGGCAGAGTTTCAGCCATTGGAGCGGGAGTGGCGGAACTTCAGTAAGTGGTGCGAGAGATACAACAAGTTGGATGTTGTACTGCGTTAGGGAATCAGTATCACGAGCGGGGAGCTCGTCTCCCAGTAGCAACCAGTCGTACTGAATCACTGACATGTGCTCGGGGCAATTTTCGGCCCAGACTGCGGCGCACATGAGCGTGACCAGAGCAACGAAGCAGATTAGTCGGGACATTCCACCTATCCTCTCCAGTATTCTCCAATTTACTGCCTCAGGTGTGGATGTCAATATGCCTTTTCAGCTAATGCAGCATTGTGGAAAGAAGCGTTCTTAGTCCGCTAGTAGTTGTGCAATGGATGCAGGGTTTGCCCTACGAGCGACGAGACAATTCACTGGATTTAAGATATATACCAGGTATTCTATCGATTGGAGCGATCATCCTGGAAGGTTCCCATGTCGCCTCCAGTTTTAGCCTGAAATCCGACTCCGGCACAAATGGAACAAACTCGTGCAACTCAACGTTGAGGAAGTGCGTGCGCCCAAAAGTGGCGTCAAACTGGTGAGCATAGCATGGCGGAGCGAGTATTTGTTCCTGACTCCCCATGCCATGCTGCGGAGGAGCATAATGCTCTTAGCCGCCTCGCTAAGCAGGTCCATGAAATCGATCTCGACAAGGTGTCCTGGCACTCGATCATGTTCCAGTACTACTTGTCTCCGCTTGTCAAACTTGGAGCAAGTAAAGGACTCGACCCTGAAGATGTTCCGAAGCATAGACGCTCGGACTGTGCCGAGACTGTCGCGAACCAACTTGATCTGGAACTACAGAAGGCACGCCAAAATCCGAACTCGAGTGTCTGGTGGACCTCCACACGTGCGTTCTGGGGCCCATTGGCGCGAGGCGGTGCCAGCCAACTACTTGCAGATATATGTCAGTTCTTAGGACCCTTCGTTGTGGAGCAACTCGTTGCATACTTTGAAGATGAGGACAAGGGCTTGCATCCATCCAAAGGACGCGGTTTCCTCTTTGCGGTGCTGTTAGCTTTGGTTACAATCGGTGCAAGCTCCATTGGAATGGGGAGGTTCTACAACATTGCAGTATTCTGCATTCGAGTTCGTGTTGCCATCATGCAACTGCTCTTCGAAAAGGTGCTTAGCATCTCGCCCAGAGGAATGAAAGACAGGACGATAGGACAGCTCCTTAACCTGGTCTCCAATGACAGCTACAAGTTCTCAAATGCCGGTGATTATTCGCCTGAGCTATACGTTGCCCCGCTGTCTATCATCGCCTGTGTAGTTCTCATGTGGATTCGTCTGGGGGTCGTAGCGATCATTGCTGTTGTCCTACTCGCACTGCTGTTTCCAATGCAACTTCTCATGGCGTACCTCATACGTGAAAATCAATCAGAGGTCCTTACCAATACCGATCATCGTATCAAGCTCGTGAATGAGATGATTCAGGCCATCCGCGTCATCAAACTATACGCGTGGGAGGGTGCAGTACGCAAAGCCATCGCCAGCGCTCGCGAACTGGAGATCAGGTCGATTCGGAAAGGTCTCATTCTCAGGTTCGTGAACATCACTCTTCTATTTCTATGGCCCTGTGTTGTGTTGTACTGTACATTCGTCTACATTTCTGCTCATGAAAACACGTTGACATCTGCCAAAGTGTTCCTAGTTTTGTCGTTTCTGAACGTCATTCGGTACTCAATCATTTTGCTCCCTTACTGCCACCAGGCGTTCGTGGAGGTAAGTGTATCGAGTAAGCGCGTTAAAGAGTTTCTAACTGCAGATCCGCTTCCTCCCCCACCTCCCACTTCACCGAGATCTCTGGTCACACAATACTTGGATCCCATTGATGAAGAGCGACCGGCTGGGGACCTCGAAGACCAAAAGCTTCAGACATTGTCTGACCAGGCATTACCTCCTGAGCGTGGCCCACTTTTGAATCGCCTACGGCTTCATCGGCGCAGACATCAACTTAGCCAGCGCACACCTCACTTCACTGTTAATTCTGCCTCCTTTTATTGGTCAAGAGGTGAGACTCCCATTCTGTCATCGATTGATCTCAAGATCCAACCAGGAGAACTCGTCGGCGTGATTGGGCCCGTCGGAGTTGGAAAATCATCTCTATTACTTGGATTGTTAGGTGAGATGATTGTCACCTCAGGTGTTGATGGAGACCCATCGGATCACTATGCAAATTGTCCGCTTGCCTCGATGAGAGGACGAGTTGGATACCTACCGCAGGACCCATGGATTCTAAATGCAACTGTAGAAGCTAACATCACCCTTGAGCTGCCTTTCGATGCCGATAAATTCGCTCGTGTTGTTGAAGCAGCAGCACTGGGGCCAGATCTGGCGGTTTTGCCTAACGGAGGGAGCACACGCGTTGGAGACGATGGTGTGAACCTCAGTGGTGGCCAACGAAGCCGCATTGCCCTTGCACGTTTATTGTACCGTGCAGAGCAGCTCGACGTTTACCTATTAGATGACCCTCTGAGCGCTGTTGATTTCTCTGTTGGTCAACACTTGTTCGAGAAATCCCTCATGAGTGAACTAAGGCACAAGACCCGTATTGTGACTCTGAACAGTCATCTGCATTTGTTGCCAAAGTTCGACCGAATTATTGTGTTGGGTTACCCTGGCATTGGATCAACACATGAGAACGCGCCTAGTGTTGCCGCCGTCTCTGCTGAGGTGAACGAACCAATTTCCGTCCCTTTGGCAGCTAGCAACAGACAAGACAACTCTCAGACAGCTCCAGGAAGTGAGCTGAGGAGTCCACGCAAACGGCAGCCGGCGACTATTATAGCTATGGGAACACTGGATGAATTGCAACAGCAGCATATCAACTTTACTAAATTTGAACGCTGTGAGGGATACCTGGGTCCAGTTTATGAAACGTGTTCCGTCTCAACAATCAGTGAGTACAGCAGCGATGCAAAAGCGTCAGAGTTCGCAGCACAAGAGGATGATTTGAGAGATAAAGAAGACCCGGATCCTGAGGCTTCTGAAGAAAAAGGACGAGCCTCTGAATCTGAATCATGCCATCAAGGCCTTTTGATACTCGATACGTACAAAGGCGCGAAGAGCGTCGCAATCAAACACTATTTGCAGTACTTCGGTGCCGGAACGAAAGGGCTCTCAACTTTCGCCAAGATTTCGTTTTTGATACTCACTGTGATTGGAGCTCAGGCATTCAGAACGATCACGGATTTGTGGTTTACGCTCTGGGGGAAGGATTCCCCGTCGTCTAATCAATCGGACCACTCCGCCAACTGGTGGCAACTCACCACTCTGGTGTGGGTACTTGGGTGCTTTGTCCTGATAATCTTGCGATCCCTGGCTGGACTCATTGTTGCGACACACGCATCCCGAACGCTACATGACACGAACTTCGAAGCGGTGCTTCGAGCACCAATGGCCTGGTTCGATGTTACATCTGTGGGCAATATTGTAAATTTGTTCGGAAAGGATTGCGAAACTATAGATACCATCGTACCAGAAAGTCTATTTGAGTCGATGCAACAAATTTGCACTATGTTGGCGATGATAGCTCTGGCCATTGCTGTGTCTCCTTTCTTCATCCTCTTGCTCGTAGTGCTTATCGCGTTGATGTACTACTGTCAACAAGTTTTCAGGCCAGTGGCCACCCAACTGAAGCGATTGGAATCCATTAGCATAGGACCATTATATGCTTCATTCGCGTCCACATTGCGCGGAGCTAGCTCGATCCGGGCTTTCGCTTTAGAGAGCGAATTTATCGATCGTAATCGCAGACTGCTGGACAAGTACTCCAGATTTTCGCTTTATTACACACTTGTGCAGAGATGGTTGTCCTGGCGGCTGGATGCGATCGCATCAGGGTTTGTTCTAGGCGTTTCTTGCCTCGCCGTGGCGTTTAGTGGGTCTGTTAATTCGAATGTCGCTTCGCTTGCGATAGTGACTTCGATGCAGCTACTGGGCCTACTTCAATGGAACGTGCGTTTAGTGATCATGACAGAAGGACATATGACTTCGGTTGAGCGGCTCAATGAGCTACGCTCGCTTCCTTCCGAGCCCGTCTATCTAACAGAACGGGAGGTATCTAACGCATTGTCAAATCCGGACAATCCCATGAATTCCGCCCTACTTTCCCAACCCCCACACAACACGTTAGAGCATCGGTTGCCTCTAGCAGCAGAAGATGAGACCAGTCTAGCGAGTAGAGAAGCTCGTTTGCACGGATGGCCATGGCAAGGAAAGATTGAGTTCCGTAATGTTCGGATGAGATATCACAAGAATCAGCCAGCGGTTCTGAATCAGCTTTCATTTGTACTACCTGCAGGAAAGAAAATGGGCGTGGTCGGCCGGACAGGCGCTGGAAAGAGCTCACTCGCGCTGACTCTCTTCCGGATGGTTGACATCGACAACGGGGCTGTCCTTATTGACGATGTTGATATTCGTAATGTAGGTATTGGAGATTTACGCTCACGAATGACGATAATCTCACAGCAGCTTATCCTGTTCTCAGGAACAGTCCGATACAATCTCGATCCATTTGGATCCCACTCTGACCAGGAACTTCTCCAAGCGCTATCTCATGTCGGTTTAATTGACAAAGTAGCTTCCATGGCGGGAGGTTTAGATGCGACTGTCGCTGAGTTTGGTAGCAATTTTTCCTCTGGAGAGCAGCAGTTGCTTTGCATCGCTCGTGCACTCCTGCGTGGGTGCAACATCTTAGTTCTCGATGAGGCAACGGCCGCAGTCGATCCATTTACTGACGCTGCCATCCAAGCCACACTACGGAAACACTTCAGCCATTGCACAATCATTACAATAGCACACCGTCTCGATACGATTGTCGATTATGACTACATCCTGGTCCTTGGACCAGTTGCTAGCGATCCTCAGAGATCGCATGACCAGCACGAGCTGAACTCGTCGGTATTGGAGTTTGGGGAACCTGAGGAGCTGTTGAGAAGAGCCGGCGGGCACTTACAGACGATGGCATTGCAGGCGGGAGAAGCAGTGTATCAGAACCTGCTCGCGAGAGCGAGTCGGGCAAGACAAAGAGAGGGTGCATTTGCATGAATTATCCTCTGGCCGCATCTATTTTTGCGTGCGCTTTGAACGCCCTCGAATATCTCGACGCTCTGAAGATGCACTGGACACAGACTTTCTCTTCCGATCTATTCGTTCTTCCACCTTAGGCTGCATCAACTGGGCTGACCCATTTGGCTGTTGTCCCACATCCTTCGCCATAAGAGCCACGCCATCCAAAGCCTTCTTCGCATTTGGCAATGTCTCTACCGGCTCTCCTCTCTCCCAACTCTCCATTTGGTGATTATCCCAGTCGATCCTAAACAGTGGATGAGGCTGTCGTTCATCAGGTGGAACACATCGCAATTTGCTCCACAAATCGCGATTGCGATTGTACAGTTTTAACAATAAGTGTTTCCACTCGAAATCAAATTGTGCGACTGATACTTTCATCAAAGGTTGAATGTTCGGCTCGATCCTGACATTAAATGGATGATCATCTGATATCGTACCCTCGTTTTTTGCGACAGACCCTTCTTGGGCCTTGTGTTCCGTCCCCATCATATCCTCTGATCTCTGTTCCACATGAATAGTAGGCATGTCAGTTGGGAGCTTACTCGTGTCCATTTTAAACCCCCTTCTCAGCCCCTCCGCACAGACTACAGTCAAATACAAGTTAATGGCCCTTAGTGGGTCGTCCATCTCTCGGAACCTGCTAACCTGTGGGTGCCGTGAATATGCCTTTGTCACTTCTGCAAGAACCGCACGGCAGAGCAATGCTTCTCTCCAAAGGGCCACGAGTCCCTTGGTATCAAGGTACTTTGGATGCAGACTCCAGAGTCGCATGATGTAGTGGAAATAGCGTCAGATTTCCGTGTGCTTGACTCTCTGCGCTTATAGACCCCCGCTCTGAAAGCTTAGCACTGCGTGGGATGTGTTCTCTCGCGACAAGGTCGTTTCGATTGATCGACGCTAAGGCCTCACCAGAGTGTCTCAAATTGACCTTATTTGAGTCAGTATATGTCTGAATATTCTGCGCTTTCGCGTTGTGGTGTGCGTCCGTGTCGATCTTACGCGCTTTCCTCCAGCACTTCGCCAGTGAAAACCCCAGTTCTTGCTTGTGTGGTGGGAGTGTCCGACCCGGGGGTGTCGAAATACAGGTCGAAATGCACTTTATTGGGACAGCTGTATCTCCACACGCAGAGCGTAACCTGACCAGAGACCTGTATGGCGCTGTGAAGAACCTAGTAGCTAATCGATATTTCTCTGTCTTAATCTCTCTACCCTACAACTCTCCTCGATAACTAGCCCCAGAATGAACGAAGCCTACTTACAGCACGCTGTTGATTGCAGCTTTGTGGACATGGTAGACAAGAATGTCTTCGTGTCCCTGCGCGGCGGACGCCTTATTACTGGTGTTTTGAGGTATGTACAATGGAAACGTGGATCTCTTTGTCTTTCGTGATAAACGTCCCAGGTTTCAGCAGCCGCCTGAGTTCGAGAAGCGGTTAACGACCCCGTGAACCGTACACAGGGCAGCACTTCCAGCACACAACTGCATGTGGATCCTTTCTTACACACACTTGTTATTCTCCACACATGATGCATTGCATAGATCGTTCGACCAGTACTTCAATATCGTCCTCGAAGACGCCGTCGAGCGTGTCATGCACGAGAATGTCTACGCTGACAAAGAGCTCGGCGTCCAGGTCATCCGAGGTGACAGCGTTTCATTGATGGGTGAATGCGTACGTAGTGCACAGCACTCTCCCACGCTTACTCATGTAGCCACGACGTGCATTTGTATACCCATTTCCTGCAGTCTTAAACTTGGCTCACTTAAGACATGTTGCTCCTCATTTGGCTCTACTCACATTTAGCACTCTCGAACGATCGATGGCAACCCCCGACTGCGCAAGGCACCACTGGAAGAAGTTGAGAAGCTTCGTGAAGAAGCTGCGGCCGCTGCAGCGCTTACACCAGCTAAGCCTGGATTTAGCATGGATGACTTCTAATCAGCTCTTAAGAGCGAGTTGTAGCGGATATACAAGCTTAGAAGACATCTAGCCCTCCCCGGACCTGATAGCAATATGCATTTAGATGAACCCCTAGTGTCCATCCCAAATGATATTGGTTAGTTCGTTGTCGGTGTAACTCGGCGACGCAACATCGTAGCTAATGTACAGTTACCCCCTATTTCGTTCAACGATCCGACGGTGGAACGCCACCTTGGCCCGCACGCGCACCGCTCATGACTTAAATCTACTGAGTGAATGAGTGGGCGAGCGAGAGAGTGAGTTACGTATGCAGTTAACAGCTTAGCAAGTCGTAACTTCTTCCAGCGCACTGGACTTCCGGACTCGTGTTTACCATGGACAAGGGCGGTGGCGAGCGATCGCTCCGCCTCGGTCCAACGAATCCCACAGGTTTGTATGTCGACATGACCTTACGACACATGTTGGTCCGCGCCCAGCACTCGGCCCACTTACACGGTCGTTCAGTAGCTTGGAAGCTGGAGTTTGTATCGTAGTAATCTCAGTGTTTTGCAGCTGGCTTGATCGGCAAGCCATACGGTAGGAACTCAAAGGTTTGAAGTTTGGCACATAAAAATAGCGAATTTAGTGCACATTTGCACTGACACTGCATGTGGATGAAGTAGTTGTGCGTCCTTTCGCACAGCATCGAAGCACTATACCCCCAGGCATCGGGATCGAGCGCTGGCCAATTCCGTCCTGGCCCTGAAATTTAAATTTCTCCCTGTTGTTGAGCGTTTTCACAACAATAGTGGCAGGTCCTGTTCTCAGGTGTCAGACGTTTGCTGTGAGTATAACCTGCTTCGTGTGATATATTGCGCTGGTGATGTCTAACCCAATTGTTGGCGCTTTCAATACTCCTCAGAAACCCGATATATTTTGCCGAAACCGTTTCTGGCTGTTAGGCTGTTTCTCAGTGACTCGGGTTGGCGCGGCTCCGTGAGGCCCCTGCCACCTTCTTGTCGTCCACAGTCGCGAATGATATATACTTATCCATTCAAGCCTACTCACATGCCTGTTTTATGCTCCCCCACCCAAATCACTCTCACCAGGTGATCCAAAGCCCATCCTCAGGTTGGAACCTTCGACACTGTCTCGAGTTGGCACTCGCGTCCAGCGTGCACCTACACTGCCAGCGAGTTTCACTGAGTCCAGGGCGACTCCTAGCCCCGCCCGCCCTTATCGGAGATGAGCATTATTGAGTGTGAGGGCTGCCCGAACCCAGCCACGGTCAAGTGTGAGGAATGTGGAAGCTTCTGTGACAAATGCGATCACGACCTCCACGAAGCTATCGGCGAGCTTCACGAGCGAACACCTTTGAATAAGCCAGCTACTGCAGCTCCAGCACCTGCTGTAGCGGCGCCGCCAGCTTCGTCATCATCACCTTCACCGCCGTCTGCCACTGCTCCCGACAGTAGTGATGACACCGCCAGCGCCACATGTGAGGCATGCCCGAATCCCGCAGTTTTCCGCTGCGAGGATTGCTGTTCGTACCTATGTCAACCCTGTTTTGATGAAGTGCATCCCCCGGATGATGACTCTCACCAAGTGACGCGACTAGAAAGTCAGAAGCCCCACCCTGCGCCAGCATCCCCTTCGTCGCTTCCCACGAAACCCGTAGAGCCAGTTCCGGCGCCTAGCTCGTCAATTGAGCCATCTAGCAGTGTCAGCAAGTCAGCCTCAGAACCCCCGAGTGGCCCAATTAAGTGTCAACTTTGCGAGGAGCACACTGCCACCATTCGCTGTGATGAATGCGATCGACTTATGTGTGCTGACTGTGACTCCGTAATGCATGATGGAGAGGATCATATACGAAAGACAATCAGTTCTCCTCAGGCAATCGGGGCGACCTCATCGATGTCAAATTCCAAGTCAGGAACCGTCTCGTCGAGTACACCAGAAGATGACCTTGATATGGAACTCAATATGGATCTCGGAGAACCGACCAAGGATCAACCACCACGGGCACCTGCTGGATCTCCCACGACTACGTCTGAAGCGGCTGATCCCAAATCCCCAGAGCCACCTCTTGCCTCTGCACTTTCCCCAGTCCCTTCAGCCCCAGCATCCGCGTCTGCGCTCTCAGCCACTCCCGTTGGTATGGGACCACCAGCAACGACCGCGACATCAACTACTACGACCGGTCTGAATACGAGTACACATAGGAATGAAGACAAGTTTGATTCAACTCTCAACACCACTTACACGTCACAGATGGGATCATCAAGCGCATCTGTAGTTCCCGGAGGGAGCACGCAGTCAGTGCCACCATCGTCATCGACTCCTGCTGGCGTAGCCGCAGCTAGCAGTTCATTCACAAGTGCATCACCTCCGATGCACTACAGGTCCAACTCAGTGTATCTTGCCCCGATTCCCCCCTTCTCGCCCCCCAACTTACCTCAGCATGCTTACTCAGGCTCTGGTAGCAAGTCTGCACGATCGACGTCCACAACTGGGCAGACTCCTCAACGACAAGCTTACGAGGGCCCCATCGCCACAGTTGGTGGATTCTCTTTCACAGAGACATCAGAAAAAGATGCAACCTCGAGGACCTTGAATTTCAGCGCAACTTCGGCAGAAGGTTCCCACGTCCTAAAGCAAGCTGATGGTTTGCGACCAGATCATGGGTTCACACGTTCAGAAGACAGAGTTTCTCCAAGCCGCACCGTTCTTGAGGCCCTTAGAAACGTCATTGACGACCTCGACGGAGAACTGAGCGAGATGTATTTTGACTGGGATGCGATTATGGGGCTGCTAGACGAATTCAACCCCGCCACAGATATCGATCGTGGGGAAACAAAACTCAAAAAGGAGGTAATGCCTCGTTGTGAGTATGAGCTGCGAGTACTCGAAGGTGCCATGCGGAAGCTCCGCAAGGTTAACTTGAGCGAGAAAGCTGCGAGCATCGGAGGCCCGAAGATTGTAGCGGTAATATCGAGCCTTGCGGAGCGAATGCGCGGGTTATCATTATGGCTTACGCAAACGCGTCGTATCCTGCGAGCGCGACAAGCACAACGCCTGAGAGAGCTCGAAAGGCTTCACCAAACCATCCAACAAGAACGATTGTATCGACGAAACACTACGATCCGTGCTCTGGACGCAGTAAGGGAGTCGTTGCGCTCCCAGCACGAACAGTTGTCTGCCCCTGGTGCATCCATGGAGGAACGAAAATCTCGCAATACCGTCAAGCTGCCTGCACACATTATGGAGCATCCCCTTCCGACTAGTGGGCGTACTCCGTTGCCATCCGATCGGTCTAGCCGATCAAGTTCACGCAGCAGACGTGAGGTCGCCTACACGTTTGATGATGCGAATGACGATTCGTTTGACGAAAAGGACCTGTCCCTGTATGAGCATCATTACGCAGTGGCGGATGAGTTGCGATTGACACAGTCAGTCGGACGACCTCTCTCTGCTAGAAGTCTATCCCTTAAAAGCTTTATGTCTCGACCCAGTTCAGGCGCGTCTACTGATGCTAGCGCTACTCGTGCGTCAAGAGCCGCGCAGCCGTCATACGCTCAGGACACATGCGGTGGGGAGCGTGCGGTTAAAGACATCGACAATTTAGTAGACATGTACACAAAGCAAGCATTTGATAAGATTTATCGAAGGCGAACAGGGAACGCTCCACCTATTCTAAGTGGATTCACATCGCCGTATCCTCCTCCTGCTCCTAAGCAGCCACCATCCCACCTCGTGAATCGATATGATGTAGACGCAACGGAGCGTCCAAAAGACCGAGGTAGCCGCGCTGTGACTTGGGATTTATCGATCCAGTCGAACTCGGAGCGCATTGAACGTGGAACCAAGACTCAGCGCACCAGTGATCACGGTACCCGTCAGAGTCTGTCGACATTGTCTTTGCCTGCCAGACCACGCGTGCCGCCACTAAACCTCCCGACCAGTAAGTCTGAGCCCTCACAGTCTGTAAGCGAAAGTCTCACTCCCGCACCCGCTGGTCGACGGGCTTCAATGATTGGTGGTACCGTTGGATCAGACGGAGGGCATATACCAGCAACGTCCGCAGGTACTGAACGGAAGGAAGCATCTTCAAGGTCACGTAAAACTGTACCGTTTGATACGTCGGTCCCCAGACTCACACCACGAACAAACAAAATGGACTTGGATGATATGGGAGAGGACCTAGATTTGGAACTGCGTGAAGACACAACTCGCCTTTGGATATACGAGGATCCTGTCGCAGCGCGGCTGCCACTGGATCTCCCAGTGTCTTTCAGGTAGCATGAACTCTGGAGTATGCTTAATAGAGCTATTTAGCGAACGACTTTTACGTTATGTTTATTGTATGGAGAAGATACATGCTACAAATAACATCATGCGCAGATGAACTGCAACTATCAACTGAACTTTACGTCTATCATCGCCGAAATGGGGCCACGGCATAGAGGGCATGTAGAAATCGCTGAGGCACAGCTCGGACAGCAGAGCAAGTGCCGACAAGGCAAGAAAAGCATCGAGGGTGGTTTATCTGAATAGCAAATGACGCAGTGTTTACCCTCTGCACTACCAGAATCACTGGCATTTGCAGCACTTGCTTCGGACTGAGACGAGCCTGAAGACGCATCTGAACGATGTAGAGCTGAGTGTTGGGATGCTTGCTCCAGCCACTCGTTGATAAGGCGAACATGTTCGTTTGCTGCTGCAGCTGTTGACCAGGTCCGAGCGGCGAACATCCACCTGGTCTGGGATACCTGCTTAAAATGACGCGCCGCTCCGGTGGAAAAGCCGTACTTGGACTGACCACTTCGAGCCGCCTCCAAAGCTTCTTTGATTTCATTGGTCCCTGAAGATCCCAGGTCGAAGTGGTGAAGTGGCTGTTGTTTGTGATCATCACCGGCAGAGGGCAGCTGCTCATCAAGCTCAGTAACTTCGTCCTGGCTGTCATCCTCCTTCAATTGATTGTACTGTAGCTGGATTTTGTAGTCATACCAGGTGCGTCGGTCATCCGTATGCATCTCCTCAACCACTCGAAACATAATGATATCGCTGAAGGATATAACTTTGGTCGTGGTATAGACTCCAACTCCCATTGTTTGTCTGAGATACAAGGTCATATGCCGTGCATCGAAGATAGTTTCTGATTTCCAGACATTCGTTTGAGCGATACCGGCTAGGATAGCACCCAGAGCAATGAGCACCCATGGACTGACATGGACTTCTTCATGAACAAGATATTGAGGCTTTTGTGGGTTTGACCGATATGTTGCAATAAATGTGTTGACTTTGTGCTTGAGCTCGCTGAGGACATCGACGTCAGAGTACTCGTCGTTGGCGTATTGAAACGTCTCGCGTACAAGAGTTCCTTGTCGTGCTTGAAGCCACTGCTCCGTGTTGGGAGAAACTTGAGCCTGCCTTCTCAATGGCTTCAAGTCAAAATATAGTGCGTATTTCCGTGACTCCGTGCCGTCTTGCTTTTGGTAAACCCGTGTATCGAGCCGGGCTCCTTCGAGATCCTGTGCTCGCACAAAGAGTGTGGAATAACTTGGTAGCAAGTTCGAAAGAAGCCCAAGACGAACCAAGGGACGGGAAGAAATCGACACAATTGGCTCGATGGATATGTCTTCGGAAACATAGCCTCGCACGCGAATTGTATACGTACATAAGAACAAGCCCCAAATAAGAAGCAGAACTCCGATGGTCAGGGGACCTAGAACACTATCAGAAGGATGGTCGGAATGCAAGCATGTTGAGGACATCATGAGATGAAGATAAGCGAAGAAAACGAACCAAGAAGAGGATAGACGGCTGTTAAGCGGTACCAAGTCGTCCGAGCGCAGTATCAGCTCAATGAATCAATCAGGGGTGTCTGAACGTACCGCCCTCTCATATGGATACGATATACGAGGCGATGCGGAGTATTCTCCGCAGGCCGCAGTTTCTGCCTTCCAATGCACATATCTCACGTCAATATGCGTGCAGCTGTACTCCGTTAGCCAGTCAGTCGGTCCACCACCCTTCGGCCCTTCTGTCAGCAAGATAACCTTAGCACCACGCCTGGTTTAGGCTAGCAACGCTGTATTCGCTATGTGCCTCAGCGGTAGGAGGATCGGTAGCCACCCAAGAGCTGATTTGAGCCACACACTTGTGACCTATGCGCGCCGGTGCCAGGGAACCAGGGCTTGTGCTGGGTGCCAGTTCTCCCGACGAATCACGAGTTCGAGGATCGGACGCGGGATACCTTGAACACGGTTTGGGTATCACGATCTGACAGTACCGTTGATTACTGCTGCTAGGTCTCTATCTTCCTGCGAAGGATACCACCGAATCGACCCCTCCAAGTAACGCGTCTAGGTTGCTGAATACAGTGTTTCTTGATGATCGATTTTAGCCGCATGCGGCCAAACTCGCCCTCGCATTCGTGGTTGGTGGAGTTCTCCGTCTTGGCGGCGGTGATTTTAGCCGGATCAGGTTATAGATTTTCGGCGCCCAAACTGAGACGCAAAAGATCTTACCGCGTGCAGTGAGGATCGAGCTAGTGCGTGGGAGGGATAGATATACAAGTAACTGGGTTATAAGGAATGCTGCTCTGTCCCGCAATGCCAAGTCCTCACACGACTGAACTACTGAGATGGAGACTCGGGTCGCATTTGACACACTCATGGAAACAATGATTTTGTCTTGTGTGCTGTGTCCTGGCTGCACATTGTGATGCAACACTCTCTAGATCACACTCCACGCGAGTTCGACCCATTGCCACTGCAGCCTGTGACTGTGCCGAGCATTGCCTCCTGTGTCGTGAGCAGGCTCCGATCGTACGAGTGACCGCCCGCCCACCCACTCCTTCGGTGCGTCCGTGGGGAGTGACAGTGAGGCGAACGGAGGACTAACGTGGAAACTGCCAGCTTGATTGAATCAATCGTGATTGCCAGCCCAGGCCAGGTAAGGACAGTCCAATCTGACGAGAACCGCTAAGCATGTCGACTTCGTTTGACTTCCGCACAGGGTATGGCAGGAATGCGTATGACGCACCACAGCCCCCCAGCAGGTACGCTAGTACCGCCACAGCAGCACCAATGTCAGGCTTAGCAAATGGCTTTCCTTCCAACTTCCTTTACCCAAGTGACCAGCAACACTACCTGAGTCGAGAAGAGCAGCCAACCCCCGCTCGACGTGAGTTTACTTGGGAAGAGAAACAGGCCATCTTCCAACAAGCGCTCTCGAATCTTGATGACGATGGGACAGGCAACGGTCGAACCAACGTACTTGCTCGTTCACTAAGCCTGCGAACCAGCCTGCTAACTCGCGCATCGAGTACAAGCACTGCGGCAACTTCCTCCGAAGACGAGGCCTTGGCATGGGCCCAGAACGTGCTGAATAAGACCCACCAGAGTGTACAGATATCACCATCGCATTATGTGTCCCAGCATAGCAAATCAAATGGCCAGGGTGACTTTGATAACAGATTGCCTTTAGAGTCGGAGTACGCATTTGCAATCCACAACACAACTGGATTTCAGCCGGTGCTTTGCACATGCATTTGCCATCGACCAGAATACGGTGGTCGAACGTGTTCATGCACTAGGTCACCCCTAGACCCTGCCGATGGGTACGGAACATGCAACTATGACTGCTGTTGCTGTGTATGTGCATGCGACGCGTGCAATCCGCCAGAGCTGCCTATTTGCCCAGGCTGCAAGGGCATAGCCGAGTATGACTTCAGCAAATATGATCCTGAGTATCCACAACGAACAGCCGTTCGGACAGGCAAGCTCTGGACTGAAGACACGATTTATCGCAAGAGCCGCCCATCGATTCCTCCAATGACGACCCAGGAAGCGCGTGCCAAAGAACTAGGAGTTGTTGTCGGATTGGAACCATCATGCGTTCCTGCGCTGGTGGCGACACAAATGCCCATTCACACCAGAGAATGTATAGCAGAAACCTATGAACGGCAAACAGCTGGACTGAAGGCTAGAGGCTTCTCGAACTCTCGACCGCCAAGCGTGCACACAGCAAGATCGCCAGCGGTGGATCGCGCTGGTACAACAGCACTACCACCAACCCCACCGGTACCCAAACCTTCCAGCTCTCCCACAGCGGTGCGACGGATCTTGTCCAGCCCTCCGGTTAGATTGGAGGTATCACCCTCAAGCGGACCTGCTCGTCAGGACGAAGTATCAGCACCAGAGAAGACCCGAAGCGATGACCTTTCACGGTTGTCTTCCGTAGCACCTCCTCCACCCGGTGCACCGGTACCAAACGATCTGAAAGCCCCACTAGTGCGCCAAGGCTCGGGTGAGACAGGTGAGACGGTAGCACCTCTTGTTAAGCACAACGGTGCGCTGCAGAGCGAAGCAACACCCGAAGAAGCGCTACCTGCGACAAGTCGAGCGGCGAGTGTCCAAGCCCAGGAACAATCAGCGCAGGAGTTGGCACCCAGTCGAACAGAGGCCTCTGCTGAGTCGCTACGTGCAGTCGTCGAAGACCTTCAACACGCGAAACTGATTGGAACCCATGATTCTATTCCACGCACGCAAGCAGCTGCCGCTGCTATACCTTCCGCACACCTCGAAGTCCGAAAGTCATCCATCTCTTCCGTGGCACCCCCGACAACACCTACCAAGCGGACGCGTGTGGCATCCCCTATCAGAACGCACCAGAAAGTGTCCGGGCTGTCAGGAATTGAAGTCGATTTGAATGACCACTTCGTTTCCCGAGAAACGACGATACTGCGATCCAACTCTCCCTCAACATTACAGAAGCGGGCGCTTGCCAAGTCCGCTCCTGCATCACCGCAAAGAGGGACATTTGGGACGGCCCCGCGCTTGCCTGGATCTAATGCGATAAAGGTCGCAACGAAGAGCTCAAGGCAGCTCGCAACATCCAATTGCGGAGGATGGGTCGAGACTATCGCACAAGACTTGGGTAAATCGCCAAGCAGCTCTCGAAAGCCTGCTCTTCCGAAAGTCAATCGCGCGACAACCGCCCCAACAGTAAAGAAAGAGAAGGCAAGTAGCGCAGATGTACATGCAATTGTTGCAAAGGCAGCAGATGAGGCAGCTCTGGCAGCCTCACATGTGGCTGCGTTTGGCTATGGCGCAGGTCCAATCCCTCAAAGACCTCCTGATGTTGTGGGTATCGCTGCGCAAACACCAACAGCAGGAGAGGCCCTACCTCCCCCAATGTCATCTCCTGCACGTGTAGGTGAACAAAATCAAGCTCCCGTGTTCCCCCCACCCTCACTCGATCCACGAACGTTTGCTGGAGATCATCGACAATTGGGGCTGAACGAGTATAATCCGACCGTTCGAATCGACGGTGGTCAGGCTGACACTGCAACCTCGCTTCATCTTGCCCGGCTTACACCTGGACCGGCAGGGGCTATTATTCACTCACCCATCCAGGCGGTTGGTTCAGTCGTACCGCGCGAAAAGCAGCATGACATGCAAGCGTTCGCAGAGGCTGATTCAGGCGCACAGCTCTTCGCCGGGCAGGCTGCAGCACTCAAAAAGCAACTTGATGAGATTACGAAAGGCCTACTGCTCCTATCCACTGCATCGCATGCATATCCTCAAGATAATGACAACATTCTTAGTCGTCTACTGAGTATCCAGGCCAAGCAAACTGCAGCAATAACAGGACCGCAATCGAGCAGCACGACACCCAGTAATCACAGTGCCAGCACCGACTCGAGCCAGCTCACCTCTATTGATGTTTGTCCTCGACCTCAGAGTGCTGGCGCACAGACACTATATGATCTGTGCCCAGAGCTCAACGAACATCCAGCGTTGACCACAACAAACGCCCTATTTGCGTTGCAGCCCTACTTAACGCTTGGTGTGCCAGAGCCACAGAAACTTGGAATTCTTAATCCCACGCAGGCAATTGCAAATGGACGCGTGGTCTCCGACGAGGCTCTGCGTGTTAGTGCTACAGGGCGCTCTGATTCAAAGCATCAATCCAAGGTTGTTGCCGAGAGGCTTGTAACCTCGGCACGCAAGCGGCATAATGATACGCAGTCGGTCTCATCAGCGAAAATTGCGAAGTTGGCAGCGGAAGTATCAACACAGATCAATCGCCGACAAACAGCTTGGATCGAGATGGCACTTCAGCTTTGCGTCCGAGATCCTACTGCTGGGACTGTCGCTTCTGTTTCGCCTAACTCCAGCATTGGTACTGGTGCCCCTCAACCGATATCATCGGATTCCATGCCTGAACCAATTGGTGGATTCGCCGGTCTGCAACCGCTTGGTGGTGCTGCTAGCTTACAGCCTCTTGGAGGAGGACCCGTGCCACAACTGCCGCCACCTCAGCAGGCACCAGAGCCTCTCGGAGGAACACCCAAGGCTCCCGGCACTCAGCAGATCATCATGACAACTCGACAGGCGACACCGTATGAGACCCAACAGGCAATTCAGCCGATTGAATTAGCCATGCTAACTCGATTGGAACGCCTTCATCTTGAGGTGGTGGAAGAATGGAAGCGAGTTTTCCCTAGTGTGGCCTGCCCGATCCCTCGTCCAACGTTGGATCAACTCCGACGTGCTGCTCAGAAACTCTTCAATCAAGCTCAGCTGCGTGCCTCA